>Ga0302325_10000078_pt1 | contig 277368 bp, 250 predicted proteins | sample Palsa_T0_2_FD_201948 | JGI IMG/M metagenome (GOLD analysis project Ga0302325, IMG submission 201948) | Peat permafrost microbial communities from Stordalen Mire near Abisko, Sweden - Palsa_T0_2 | ecosystem: Environmental > Terrestrial > Soil > Palsa > Peat permafrost | place: Sweden: Abisko... | reverse complement strand
AATCGTGCCGTGCGGCGAGGGGCGCATGGTGCGATGGCGGGGCCTCGCGCAGCGGCGTAAGCCCGGAGGGCGGAAGCCGCGGAGCGCGGAGCGACCAAAGCGCAGGATGCGCGCCGGGAGCGTCCCCGCCAGCGCACCATGCGCCCCTCGCCGCACCCAGCCTATGTCTTAGGCAACAACGCGAAGCGGCCCGAACCGGCGATCATGAGCGCCAACGCGATGATGCAAGCATAGAGGAAGTACTCGACACCTTCGCCCGCTTGATGGCCACCGAAATTCATGAAGAAACCGTTGCGCGCGTGGGCCAGGATCGCGGCCATCGCCATGTCGACGAAGATGCCGAGTGCGGCCAGGCGGGTGAGCACGCCCAGCACGAGCGCGATCGGGGCCAGGAACTCGACCGCGACGACCAGATAGGCGAGCGGGATCGGGACGCCATAGTGCGTGTGGAGGACTGGCCCGATGGCGGCCAGGCCTGGCCCGTGGAACCACCCGAGCGCCTTTTGCGCGCCGTGCGGCCAGAGCACGATCGCCTGGCCAAGGCGCAGGACGAGCAGGGCGACGTCGGTCGCCGCCCAGGAACGACTCGCTGTACGCATGGCCCGATGGTACGCCGTCGGGCGCGTCGATCACTGCGCCGTGGCGGGCTGCGGCGGGACGGGACGCGCGGTGTAGGGCGCCGCGTTGCCGATCCGCGCCGCGAAGCAGTCGCTCATGTCGGTCGCGAGCAGATCGCCCAGCGAGAGCGTCCCCAAGCCGAGCAGCTCCTCACTGGTCTTCAGGACGCTGACGGTCGAGAGATGGCGCTTCTCGAAGTAGTGGCGCTTGGCGAACGGCGAGACGACCAGCGCGTAGCTGCGGGACGGGTCGACGTGATCGCGCGCACCCGCCGCGCCGACGGCGACGATCACGATCACCGTGTGCCGCCATGAACGCAGGTGGGTGAGGTAGGCGACGATCTCGCCGAGCGCGCGATCGCCGTCGGCGATCTCTTCGGCCGGCGACGGGATCTGCGGGCCGCTCCCGGTCGCGTCGTCGGGGAGCCAGATCTGCGTGTAGCGCGGCTGTCGACCCGACGCGACCAGCGCCGTGTAGTCGCGGATGAACTCGTGCGCGCGCCGTTCGTCCCGGATGCGCAGGTTCCAGCCGGGATACTGCAAGTCGACGTGACCGCCGAGCGCAGCCAGGGCCGGGACGTCCTGCGCGTAGAGCCCGCCCAGACCCTGCGTCGGCGCGCTCACGTCGTCGACGCCGGCGAAGGCCGGATCGTCGGCCAGCGGATCGGCGGCGTGACCGCCGTCGTAGCCGCTCACGCCGAGCAGATCACCGTAGTCGCGGAACGCGACGTGATGGCGCTCGAGCGAGTCGAAGATGTAGCCCAGCCGCGGGTACTCCTCGGGGTCTTGGCCGACGCCGTCGTGGCGGGCGAGGGTCCGCTCCTCGTACACCGTGGTCGTGCCCGCGGTCAGGAACTGATGGCCGCCGCCCGAGTCCTCGGCGTCGGCGAAGAGGTTCACCGCCAGCGCGTAGCTGCGCGCCAGCGCGTGCAGATTGGGCGTCACGCCGGCGGGATACTCCACCAGCGACGGGTCGCCGTACGGCGCCCCGAGATCGCCGAGCATCGCGTCGAAGCCCGGCGCCTCTTCCTCGATCACGACGACGTTCGCGATCCCCGGCGGATACGCGGGGCGCCCGGCGACGACGCGGCGCGTGTCGGCGAGCGCGGTCTGCGTCGCGCCGGTCAGCCGCACCGCACTCAGGTCGATCTTCTCGAAGGTCGACCAGACGGCGCTCGCGTCCGTCCCCGCGACGGGGTCGCCGCCGAGGCTCGCGTCGTGGCCGAAGCCTTTGGTGTCCAGCACGTAGAGCGTGTGGTCGTCGGCGCCCAGCGCAAGCGCGGTCGGGTACCAGCCGGTCGCGATCAGCCCGAGCCGGTGCAGATGCACCGGATCGTGCGCGTCGATGACCGCGACCGCGTTGAGTCCGGCCAGCGCGACGTACAGCCGCGATCCGTCGCGCGAGAGCGCCAGCGCGGCCGGCTGCGTTCCGTACGGACCGCGGTCGAAGAGGCGTAGTTCGGTCCCGCCGACGACGTGCGGCGCGGCGCCGAGTTGCACGGTGGCGATGCGATCGACGTTGGTCATCGCGACGAAGGCGTAGGCGCCGTCGGGCGTGGTGACGATCGCGGTCGGATGCGCGCCGCCGACCATGCGCACTCCGTCGGGGGGCGGATCCATCGGCAGCGACGAGGGTCCTCCCAAGTCGCCGCGCGCGTCGAGCGGGAGCAGCGAGAGCGAGGAGGCACGATCGAGATCGGGTGGCGGCGTGCCGAACGGCGGCGCGAGCGCGGGCGCGCTCAGCCGGCTGGAGCGCATCGAGCCCTCGTCGCTGACCAACAGCCGATCGCCGGCGATCGCCGCACCGAACGGGAAGAAGCCGACCGGCCAGGTCGAGCCGCTCACCCGCCGCGTCGCGATGTCGATCGCGCTCACGCTGTCGGCACCGTCGTCGACGACGTACGCGCGGCGACCGTCCGGCGCGACGGCGATCGTTGCGGGCAGGCCGCGCCGGCGTCCGGCGATGGTCGGGTCGAGCGCGCCGGGCAGCGCGATGGTGTGGCGCGGATCGGGCGCGAGCCGGCCGTTCGCGTCGAGCGTGAAGACGTAGACACAGTCGCTGGTGCTGCCCGAGGCCAGCACCAGCGTGCGGCCCGGATGCGCCGGATCGTCGAGCGCCGCGATGCCGACCCAGTAGCGCTCGCCGGGCGCGCTGTAGCGGTCGACGACCTGCAGGCTGGTCGCGTCGATGACGGCCAGCGAGAAGCCACTGGTCGCGCTCGGATCGAGCAGCGAGTGGACCGACGCGGTGCGCTCGTCGTCGTTCGAGACGATCGCATACCGGCCGTCGGGGCTCAGCGCGAAGCCCAGCGCGTTCATCCCGGTCACCGCGCTCGTCCCGGTCGGGGTGACGATGCGGCCCGACGGCAGAACGGCGTCGAACGCCGCGCCGTGCAGGGGACCGACGGGCAGATCGCCGGCCGGCGCCGCGTAGGTGACCGGAATGCGCACGCGCAGGCTGGCCGCGCTCACGGTGTTCGTCAGAAGCGCGAGCAGCACGGCCGCAAGCGTGAGGCGGTAGGTCATCGTCTCCTTCGGTTCGGCTAGGACAGGGCACGTGCGAGCCGCTCGACCGCACGTCGGAGCGTCTCGTCGTCCCGGTCGCCGAACGAGAGCCGCAGGGCCGGCGGGCCGGTGCGCGTTGGATAGAAGGGATCGGCGGGCATCACCAGGACACCTTCGCGCGCGCAACGATCGAACGCCGCCTGGGTCGAGAGGCGGGGCGGGAGGCGCAACCAGACGTTGGTTCCGGCCTGCGGCGGCGCGACGTCGGCCCAAGCGAGCGCCTGCGTGAGCGCGTCGACGAACAGATCGCGCCGGTGGCGGTACAGCGTGCGCGCGTTGCGGATGTGGCGCGCATACGCCGGCGTGCGCAGGAAGCGCCAGAGCGCACGCTGGGTCAGCGTCGAGGTGAACGAGTCGGTGCGCACCTTGGCCGCCTCAATCGTCATCCGCAGCGCGCCGCGCACGCGCAGATAGCCGATGCGCAGCGCCGGGAAGATCGATTTGGAGAGCGACTCCATCATCACGACCCGACCGTCGGTGTCGTAGGCCGCTAGCGGTGGCGGCGGTGCCCCGTCGTAGGTGAAGTTCCAGCCGGTCTGATCTTCGAGGATCACGACGTCGTAACGCCGCGCCAACTCGACGATCGCTTTGCCGCGCCGAGCCGGCAGGACGACGCCGGTCGGATTCTCGGCGATCGGGCAGATCGAGAACAGCCGCGGCCGGTATTCGGCGAAGACGCGCTCGACGTCGTCGATCCGCACGCCGTCCTGATCGGAGCGCACTTCGACGTAGCTCGCGCCCCGCGCGTCGAAGACGCCCAGCGTCCCGGGGTAGGTCGGCGACTCGGAGGCGACGACCACGCGGGACTGCAAGAGCACCGAGGCGATCAGGTCGGCGGCCTGCTGCGCTCCCGACGTCACGATGATCTCCTCGGGCTGCGTCGCGCAGCCGCGGGCCGCCAGGCCGTCGGCCAGCACCGCGCACAGGTCGGGATCGCCGGTGCTGGCGCGGTACTGCATCAGCTCGGGCGGATCGTCCGCGAACGTGCGCTGCATCGCGCGCGAGAAATCGGCCAATGGAAACGTCTCGGGCGCCGGGTGCGCGTCCGCCAACGAGATGATCCCCGGCGCGTGCGCCTGCGCGAGCCGGTCCATTACGCCTTCCATCCGCTCGCCGCGCACCAGCAGCGAGGGCTCCCAGGTGGGCGGCGCGGCCAGCTCGGCGGCACGCGCCGGCGCGACGAACGTCCCCCGCCCGGCGCGCGCGACCAGCCGGCCGCGCGCCGCCAGCGCGTCGTAGGCCTGCGAGACGGTCACCACCGCGACGTCGAGGTCGCGGGCGAGCGTGCGAATCGGCGGGAGGCGCTCCTCGGGCGCCAGCTCACCGCGCTCGATCGCGCCGGTCAGCGCATCCGCCAGTTGGACGTAGAGCGGCCGGGGATCGCGCTGGTCGAGCGCGATGACCGGCCTCACCGCTCGTCGAGCCGGTATCCGATCCCGCGGACGCTGCTGATCGCCAGCAAGGCCGTCACCTCGGTGAGTTTCTTGCGCAAGGCGGCGACGTGGACGTCGACGACCCGCGTCGGGACACCCGAGACGTCGTTCCAGACGCGCTCGAGGATCTGCGCGCGGGTCAGCAGCTTCCCGACGTTCTCGGCCAGGAACCACAGCAGCCGGAACTCGAGCGCGGTCAGCGTGACGCTCTTCCCGTCGTTCTCGAGCGTGTGGAAGTCACGCACCATCGTCGCGCCGCCGATGGCGAGCCGGCCTTCCTGCTCGATCTTGCGCGAACGTTCGCGGCGGCGCAGGAACGACTGCACCCGCGCGACCAGCTCGTTGCCGGAGAAGGGCTTGCGGATGTAGTCGTCCGCCCCCAGACCCAGCCCGCGCAGAACGTCGTTCTCGCTGGAGTGGGCGCTCACCATCAGGATGAACGCCTCCGAGGTATTGGCTAGCGACGTGCACACGTCCAGTCCCGAGATGTCGGGCAGCTCGACGTCGAGCAGCACGACCGCCGGTTTGAACACCGACTCGGTCTCGAGCCCGGCGGAGCCGGTTGCGGCGATGCGCACTTCGTAGCCGTTGCGCTCGAGGATCGCGCGCTCGAACTGCGCGACCTCGGGGTCGTCTTCGATGATCAGGATCCGATCGGACATTCAGCGCGCTCCGGCGGGGATGGTTTCGGCTTCGTCGGGGAGGAGCAGCTCACGTCTGGCTACTCCGTCGTCGATCGCCGCTTGCATGACCGCCTTGCCGACCGCGTCGACGACGCGTGCGTCGAAGACGCTGGGGATGATGTACTCGGCACTGCGCTCGTCGCCGACGATGTCGGCGATCGCGCGCGCCGCAGCGAGCTTCATCCCCTCGGTGATCCGCCGCGCGCGGCAGTCGAGCGCGCCGCGGAAAATGCCCGGAAACGCGAGCAGGTTGTTGATCTGGTTCGGGAAGTCGCTGCGGCCGGTGCCGATCACCGCCGCGTACGGCGCGGCCGCATCGGGCATGACCTCCGGCGTCGGGTTGGCCATCGCGAAGACGATCGGGTCGCGGGCCATGGTGGCGATCCACTCCGGATGCAGGATCCCCGGCGCGCTGACCCCGATGAAGACGTCGGCGCCGCGCAGGACCTCTCGCAGCGAACCACGCCGGTTCTCGCGGTTCGTGTGCTCGGCGAGCCACGTCCAGTGCGCGTTGCCGTAGCGGTCGGAGCGGTTGAGTGCACCGTCGCGGTCGACCGCGATCACGTCGCGCACGCCGGCGGCGAGTACCATCTTGATCGTCGCGGTCCCGGCCGCGCCGCTTCCGGTCAGGACGATCGTCAGATCCTCCATCCGTTTGCCGACGACCGCGGCCGCATTCATCAGCGCGGCCAGGATGACGACCGCGGTCCCGTGCTGGTCGTCGTGCATGACCGGGATGTCGAGCTCCTCGATCAACCGGCGCTCGACCTCGAAGCAGCGCGGGGCGGAGATGTCCTCGAGGTTGATCCCGCCGAAGATCGGCGCGATGCGCTTGGCGGTCGCGACGATCTCGTCGACGTCCTTGGTGTCCAGGCAGATCGGGAAGGCGTCGATGTCGGCGAACTGTTTGAAGAGCATGCACTTGCCCTCCATCACCGGCGCCGCACCGTACGGGCCGATGTCGCCCAGGCCGAGCACGGCGGTACCGTCGGTCAGCACGCAGACGGTGTTGCGCTTGATGGTCAGCGCGTAGGCCTTGGCCGGATCGTTGGCGATCGCGCTCGAGACGCGCGCGACGCCGGGCGTGTAGACCGTCGAGAGATCCTGGCGCGTCTTGACGGGCCGGGTGATCCCGGTGCGAATCTTTCCGCCCAGGTGGGCCAAGAAGGTCGAGTCGGAGACGCTGAGGATCCGCACGTTCTCGAGCCGCTCGATCGCCGCGCGGACCGCCGTCGCTACCGCGTCGCTGGCGACGTTGACCGTCACGTCGCGCACGATCGTCGCCTTGCCGACGGTCCGCGTGTCGACGGCGCCGACCATCCCGCCGGCGTCGCCGATCGCCGAGGCGAGCACACCGAAGGAACCGAGCTCGTTGGGGGTCTCGAGCCGCATGACGAGCTGGGTACCGATCGCGGGAGCGGTGGCCATTACTCTCCTCGGGTACGGTGCCGTGACCGAACGGTCCTCGCCAAACCACCGCGGCGCCAAGCCCGGCAGGCGCCCGGCGCCGAGGGAGGGACGGCTCCCGACGGTGCGTGCGGCCGTGCCGGCGAAGCCGGCGGGGTGATCGGGAGTCGAGCCGCCCACGCCGCGCTTCTCTTGGCCTGGCTGCTGCCGCTCGCCGTCTTCGCGCTGGTCGCGGCGGCGGTCGTCGACGTCCCGATGTACGACGAGTGGCTGTGGTCGCCGCTCGTCCTCGCGCAACACGCCGGCGAACTGCAGCCGGCGGCGTTGTGGGCGCCGCAGGGCGCGCACCGGAGCGTCGTCCCGACCGCGCTCGCCCTGGGCTTGGCTCGCCTCGACGGTTGGAACGTGCGGGTCGAAGCGCTGCTCTCGGTCGGCCTGGTCGCGCTTGCGCAGCTCGCTCTCTTCGCGCTGCTGCGCCGCCGCCTAGGCGGGGCCGCGCGCGCCGCCGGCCCCTTCCTGCTCGCGAGCCTGCTGCTGTACTCGTTCGTGCAGGCGGAGAACTGGTTGTGGGGCTTCCAGCTCTCGTGGTTCGTGGTCGACCTCGGCGCGCTGGGCGTCGTGTGGGCCCTGGACACGCGGCCGAACACGCTGCGCTTCGGGCTCGCGCTCGCCTGCGCGCTCGTCGCCAGCTTCTCGCTCATCTTCGGCTTTGCGACCTGGGTCGCGGGCGCGGTCCTGCTCGCGCGCGATGCGCGGCGGCTCGCGATCTGGCTGATCGTGGCGGCCGGCGCCGCGGCGATCTTCTTGGTCGGCTATGAACTCCCGCGCTTCGAGAACGGCTGGCTCGGCGGCGCGGGCGCGCCGCTGCTCGACGGGCCGCAGTTCGTCTTGGCGTATCTCGGTGCGCCACTCGGCATCGCGGGCGGCCGCTGGCTGTGCGAGGCGCTGGGGCTGGCGCTGCTGGTCGCCTGCGGCGTGCTCGCGACGCGCGCGGAGCGCACCGGCCGCCGGCCGACGGCGTGGCTGGCGTTGCTCGCCTTCGCGTTGGTCGCCGCCGCCTGCGAGGCGCTCGGCCGTGCCGGCAACGGCGTCGACGCGGCGCTCGCGTTCCGCTATACGACGCCCGCAACGCTGGCCTGGATCGCGCTGGTCGGCCTCGTCGCCGAGGCGCCGCCGACGCGACCGGCGCTGGTGCGCCCAGCGCTCGCATTGGGCGGCGCGCTGTACCTGATCGCCAATCTGGCCGGTGCGTTCGAGGCCTTGCAGTTGGCCGGGATGCAACGGGCCGCCGCCGCTGCGCTCGCCGATCCCCTCGGCGCCGACGAGGACGAGCTCGCGCAGTACGAAAACGATCCCGCGTTCCTGCGCGCGCAGGCGTTGGCGTTGCGCGCCGTCGGACTCGGCCCCTACGCCCCCGGCGCACCCGACGCGCTCAGTGCAGCGCGACCGGGAGTTCTCGCACCGTCGCCGTCCCCGTCGCCGTGCGCGCGACGAAACGAAACGTCAGCGTATAGCGCGGGTGCACGAACGGTGGCAAGAACGGAAACCGGTAGACCCCGCTGAATTGCCCCGGCGCACGTTTGGTCAGCGCGCGACCGTAGGGACCGACGCGCAACTCGACCAGCGCGACGTTGGTCGAGGCGACCACGCGGATGTGGGCCAGATCGCCCCAACCGTAGTCCGGCTGCGAGAGCCAGATCGCGACCAGTTCCGGCGGCGCCTCCGGCGCGCGCACCGGCGCGACGAAGGTAGGGGCGCAGCCGCCGCGCTCGACGCGCAGCGGCGGGACCAGCGGCGCCGCGACCAGGGCGAGCAGCGTCGCGCGCGTCACTCCGTCACTCGAGGTAAAAGCCGGCGATCTTGTCGTCGGAGTCGAGGGTGAAGGTGATGACGAGCCCCTTGCCGTTCGCGAACGTCGCCGCGTAGTGGTAGATGCGCAGGCCCATCGTCTGCGTGCGATCGCGAAACGTCAGCGTCTGCAACGCGCCGAACGACCCGAACGCCCGCTCGGCCTGGGTGGCGATCGCCGGCGTGAAGGCGGCGTTCATCGCCGCGTCGAGCTGGCTGCGATCGACCGACCCGCCGACGAGATCGGTCACGAACGTGCGCAGCCGCGCGGTGACCTTCGGCTCCTCGGCGCCGACGGTCGCAGCCGGCACGCTGCTCGCTGCGACCAGCGGCGGCAGCACGACTGCGAGCATCGCGGCGTTGACCCGCGCGGTGATGAAGTCCGACGCATTGCCGAGCACGATCAGCGCGAAGCGCCGATCGGGCAGCATCTCGTCCTCGGCCGCGAAGCCGGGGAGGCCGCCGTGGTGGCCGACGAACGTCGTCGTCCCGACCGTGACCAACGATGGGCCCAACCCCCACGCGACGCTGCCACCCGGTGCCACGACCGTACTGCCGACCGGGTTCGCCTGCATCAGCGCGAAGGTCGCCGGCGCGACCAGAACGCCGTCCATCAGCGCGATGTCGAAGCGCGCCAGATCCGAGGCGGTCGAGAACAGGTCGCCGTCGGCGTAGAACCAGGAGAGGTCGAGCGGCGGGGCCGGCCGTCCGTGCGCGGTATATCCGCGCGCGGTCGGGCTGCCGGGTGAGGGCCCGACGCTGGTCGCGGTCATCCCGGCCGGCGCGAAGACGTGCGCGCGCTCGTACGCAGCCAGCGACTCGCCGCTGAGCTTCTCGACGATCAGGCCGAGCACGACGTAGTCGGTGTTACTGTAGCCCCAAGCGGTGCCGGGTTCGAAGGCGAGCGGCTTGGCGGCGAAGCGTGCGACGATCGCGCGCGGCGTCGTCCGGTGCGCGACGCTGCCGTCGGCGATGACGGTGTCGCCGTAGTCGGCCAGCCCCGAGGTGTGCCGCAACAGCTCGCGGACGGTGATCGCCTGCAACTGCTGGACGTCGGGCAGGACGCCGGGCAGGAGACTGGTGATCGGCGCATCCAGCCGCAGCTTTCCGCTTTCGACCAACTGCATGACGCACACCGCGGTGACGAGCTTGGTGATCGACGCGATCGCGAAGCGGGTCTGCGGGGTCGCCGCGGTCCGGGTGGCGACATCGGCCAGGCCCGTTGCGTGCGCGTAGACGAGCCGGCCGTCCTCGACGAGGGCGACCGAGGCGGCCGGCGCGCCGTACGGCACCGCCGCGATCGTGCGCGCCAGCGCCGCGTCGAGCGCACTGCTCTGCGCCGCCGCGATCGGCACCGGTGCGCTGCTCTGTGCCGTTGCCGCGACGGGCTGCAGCGCGAGCACGAGGGCGAGCGGGAGGTGCGCGCGCTTCACGTCCCGCTCAACGTCATCTCGGCGACGCGGAACGACGGCGCGACGATCGTGCCGTCGAAGCGCAGGTCACCGGCGATCGCGTCGATCCCGGCCAGCATCTCGGCGAAGCTCGCCGCGATGGTGAACTCGTCGATCGGGTGGCTCGGCGCGCCGTCCTCGATCCAGATCCCGCGCGCACCGCGGCTGTAGGTGCCGCTCGCGTATTCGGTCGCGAAGCCGATCGTGTCGAGCACGAGGACCCCGCGCTCGGTCGAGGCGACCAAGTCGTCGAGCGTCCCGTTCCCCGGCTTCAAGTACAGGTTGTTCGCATCGACGCCACCGCCCCCCGCGTTCCCGGTCGAGGCGATGCCCAGTCGTCGCCCCCAGTACGTGTCGCTCAGGTACGATTCGAGCACGCCGGCGCGGAACACGACGGTCTCGCGCGTCGCGGTCCCCTCGGTATCGAACGGCGCGCTGCCGAGGCCGCCCTTGAGCCGGCCATCGTCGACGATCGTCGCCAGCGCGCTGCCGATTCGCTCGCCGATTCGGCCGGCCAACCACGAGTTGCCCAGCACGACGTTGGCCGCGCTGGCCGCCGCGAACACGTCGGCCAGCACCGCCGCCGCGACGTCGCGCTCGAAGATGACCGGCACCCGGGTCGTCGGTGGCTTGCGCGCCCCGATCAGCGCCAGCGCGCGGTGAACGGCGTGCTGCGCGACCGCCGGCGTGCTCTCGGCGGTCGACCAGCCGCGCGCCGCCGTGCCGTACGAGCCCAGGCGTTTGCTCGTACCGTCGCGCGCGATCGGCGCCGCGGTACGCGAGACGCTCGTCCCCTGCGTGACGCCGCGAAAGCCGCGGGTGTTGGCCAGCGCGAACGAGGCGATCGCGTCGCGGACGTGCGAGCCCTCCGAGTTCTCGATCCGCGTGTCGGCCTCGCGCACGAGCCGCTCGAGCGCGAGCGCGTCCTCGAGCTTCGCCTCGTCGGGACGCTCCGCGACGTCGGGCGAGCTGGTGAACAGGTCGTGGTCGCAGACGTCGTCGCCGGCGAAGGTGTCGGGCAGTCCGGCGTACTCGTCCTCGCCGGCGTACGCAGCCGCTGCGACCGCGCGGCGGACCAACCCGTCGATGCCGGCCCGGGTCAGATCGGTCGTCGTCAGCGTCGCACGCCGCGTCCCGACGAAGGCGCGCACCGCGAGCGTGCGACCGCACGAACGTTCCAACTGCGTGAGCTCGCCGCCGCGCGCCTCGCAGGCGAACCGGTCGACGACGGAGACCGTCGCGTCGGCTTCGCTGGCACCGGCGGCCGCGGCGAGCTGGATCGCCGTCTCGGCGACGGCCAGCGCTTCGTCGCGCGGATCAGCCACGGCCGGTCCCACCGACGGTGCAGGCAGCGAGCTTGACGGTCGGGATGCCGACGCCGACCGGGACCCGTTGACCGGCCTTGCCGCAGGTGTACGACCGGTGCGCGAGCCGTGCGTCGTTGCCGACCAGCGTCACCTTCGTCATCGCATCGGGACCGTTCCCGACCAGCGTCGCCCCGCGCACCGGCGCGGTGATGCGTCCGCCTTCGATCAAATATCCCTCGGCGACCATGAAGACGAAGTCGCCCTTGCTGATCTCGACCTGTCCGCCGGCGAAGGATGCCGCGTAGAATCCGCGGTCGATCGAGCCGATGACCTCGTCGGCGGTCGACTCACCGGCCGGCATGAAGGTGTTGCACATGCGCGGGATCGGGAGCGTGCGGTACGACTCGCGCCGGCCGCTCCCGGTCGAAGCGACGCCCATCAGCCGCGCGTTCTGGCGGTCCTGCATGTAGCCGCGCAAGACGCCGCGCTCGACCAGCACCTTGTGCTGCCCCGGCGTCCCCTCGTCGTCGATCGCGACGGTGCCGCGCTCGCCGGGCAAGTTGCCGTCGTCGTAGATCGTCACCAGCTCGCTCGCGACCCGCTCGCCGACGCGCCCACTGTAGAGCGACGTCCCCTTGCGGTTGAAATCGGCTTCGAGGCCGTGACCGACCGCCTCGTGCAGCAGCACACCACCGCCGCCGGGACCGATCACGACCGGCATCTCGCCGGTCGGCGCTTCGCGCGCCCCGAGCTTGGTCGTCGCGATGCGCGCCGACTCGGACGCCAGCGATTCGGGTGTCAGTTCGTCATAGATGGCGATGCTCGTCCGTCCGCCGTCGGCGACGTAGCCGGTCTCGCGCTGATCGCCGGCGCGGGCGACGACCTGGACGCCCAGCGCGACCAGCGGCCGGCGGTCGGTCGCGACGCGCCCGTCGCTCGAGGCGACCTGGATGTACTGCAGTTCGTCGGAGACGAACGCGTTGACCGCCACGACGCGCGGATCGCTGGCGCGCGCCGCGACGTCCGCCCGCGCCAGCAGATCGACGTAGCGCCGTGAGTCGGCCGGTTCGTCGGGGTGCGGGTCGTACAGCATCGGTGCGGCCGCCGGCGCGAGCGCGATCACCACCGACTGCTCCCGCCCGTCACGCGCGATCAGCGCCGCAGCCTCGGCCGCACGCAGCAACGATCCCTCGTCGAGGTCGTCGGAGAACGCGTAGCCGGCCCGCTCGCCGACGACGACGCGCACGCCGGCGCCACGCACCAGCGTCGTCGCGGCTTCGCGGATCGCACCGTCCTGGAGGCGGAACGTCTGAGTCAGCCGGTGCTCGAAGAACACGTCGGCGAAGTCGCCACCCCGCCGGAGCGCCCGGGAGAGCACGCGCGCCAGCAGGTCGGGATCGAGCGCGGTCAGCACGAGGGTCGCTTAGCGCGCCGGGCTACCATAATCCCGCCTTCAGGTTGTGATGCCGCTCAACTGCGCGCGAGCAGGTCGAGTGCCCGGTCGATGCCACGGTCGACCGAACCGGCGTCGGCGCGGCGGTCGTTGACGACGATCGCGAAGCTGACCCGGCCGTGGCGGCGCGTCTGGACGTAGCCGGCCAGCGCGTTGACGTCGGCGATGTGCCCGCTCTTGGCCCGCACGCGCCCGAGCGCGTCGGTCACCTGCCGCAGTTGCACCGTCCCCTCGATGCCGACCCGCGGCAGGTCCGCGAACAAAATCGCGCCGGCCGGTTCGTGCGCGACGCGCGCCAGCAGCGTCGCCAGGGTCAGCGCCGCGACCCGGTCGTCCGGCGCCAGACCGCTGCCGTCGACGATCCGCAAGCCCGGCTGCGGGACGTCGTCGCGGGCGAGCGCGACCCGTTCGAGAGCCGCGCCGTTCTCGACCGTCCCATCGCCGCGCGTCGCACCGACCGCGCGCAGCAACTGCTCGGCGAAATGATTGTTGGAGTCGAACAGCATGTCGTGGACGATCGCGCTCAGCGGCGCCGAGCGGTGGCGCCACAGCACGTCGCCGGCCAGCGGCGCGACGCCGGTCCGTGCGCCGCCGGCGACGTCGATGCCGCGCTCGTGCAGCAACGCCAGCGCGACCACGCCGGCATAGCGCCCGAGATCGGTCACCGGCCGCCAGACCGACTGCTCGGCGCGGACGCCGATCCGACCGGAGAAGGTGAAGTCGTTGCGCAGCGGATCGCGCTCGATCGAGAACTCGGTCGCGTAACCGGTCGTCAGACCACCGTCGATCCGGATCGCGCTCGACGGCGGTCGGACCGCGATCGTCGCCGGACCACCGACGACGCCCGGTGTGACGTGGAACTCGACCGTGCCCTGGTCGAGCGAGAGCGCGCTGGTGCCGGCGCCGTAGGGGTACTGCAGATCGTCGGACTCCCAGTCCGGATCGGTCTCGGGCCCGGCGAACGCGCTCGCGTCGGCGACGACGCCATCCTCGACCGTTCGGACGCCGGCGCGCACGAGCGCGCCGACCCCGGCGCGCAGATCGTCGCTGGTCAGCGTCGGATCGCCACCGCCGACCAGGTAGAGCGGCCCCTGCACGACGCCGCCGACCGGCTCGCCAACGCTCTCGAAAGTCGTGCCGAAGCGATAGTTGGGACCCAGTACCGCGAGCGCCGTCGTCGCAACGAGCAGCTTGAAGGTCGAGGCCGGCGCGAGCGGCGCGCGTTCGCGTCGCAGGAACAGCGGCCGGCCGGCCGGATCGACGATCGCAATCCCGCTCGTCGCCAGCGCCGACGGCGCGAACGCGTCGCGCAGTTGCGCGTCGAGCGCGCGCACGTCGCCCGCGTTCCACGGCGGCGTCACCGGCACGGCGGCGCGGACCGTCACGGCCGGATGCGGCGTGACGAGTGGCGCCGGCGGCGGCGGCTGGTCGCAGGCCGAGATCGCCAGCGCGAGCACCACGGCCAGCCGGTACGCGCGCCGCCTCACCGTGTATCGAGCGCGTCGAGCCGCTCGCGCAGCGCCTGCTGATCGGCGCGCAGCCGATCGACCTCCTCGCGCAGCCGCACGACCTCGGCCGGCATGCGCTGCGCGTCGCGCACGCGCTGCGCGGCCTCGGCCGCATCGCGCCGCAGCCGGCCGTCGTTCTCGGTCGCCGCGCGGCGATCGAGCGCGGCGAGCAGCCGCGCGTCGGCCAGCCGTTCCGCGGCGGCGTAGGTCGACATGCGCACGAGGTAGGCGCGTTCGTCGAGCGCGCGCTCGACCGCCTCGACGGCCGCCGTGCGCGTCGACTCGACCAGCGTCCCGAGCTCGGCCAGCGCGCCGACCGCTGCGCGGCGCAGCGCCTCGGGGCGCTCCGGCGCAAGCACGGAGACCAACACGTCGAGCGCGCGCGGATCGGCCAACGCACCCAGCCCGCGAGCCGCTCCGGCGGCGATCGTCGCGTTCCAGGACGGCGTCGCCAAACCGTCGACGAGCGCATCGAAGGCGCGCGGATCGCGCGTGCGCCCGAGCGACGTCAGCGCGGCGGCGACGACGAAGTACGAGCGGTCACCGCGCAGGCCGAGCAGCGCGTCGGCGACGACCGCATCGCGCCAGGCCCCCAGCGCGTCGGCGATCGCGCGCCGGACTTTCGGATGGCGGTGGCCGACGTTGGCCAGCAGCGTCGTCCGCGCCGATGGCGCGCGCGAGTTGCCGAGCGCCGCGGCGACCTCGACCGCGACGCCCCAAAACGGATCGTCGCGCAACGCGTGCGCGAGCGCCTCGCGCGCGACGCGGCTGCCGTCCTTGGCCAGCGCCACCGCCGCCCGGATCCGGGCCAAGGGTGATGGATCGCTGCGCAGCGCCGCGGCGTGCGCGTCGGTGCCGAGCTGCCACGTCCAGGCAGCCAGCAGCCACCCCGACGGATCGATGCGCACCAGCCCCGGCTCGCGGTCGAGTGGGACGGCGAACGTCTGCGGAGCGCGTTCGACGTGCAGCCGCACGCGCGTCTCGCCGGGCAGCGGCTCGGGTCCGGCGTCGGTCGCGACCGTCGCCGGGGCGCCGGCGAGAAAGCCGACCTCGAGCGGAAAGTCGTAGGCGGGATGCGCGTCGTCGATCGTCTGCTTCTGCGCGATCGTCAGCAGCGCGGTGGAGCGCTCGGCGTCCCAGCGATAGCTCGCCTCGAGCTCGGGGTGGCCCGCACGCTCGACCCACTGCGTGAAGAAGGCGCGCAGGTTGCGCCCGGTCTCGCGCTCGATCGCGCGCACCAGGTCGATCGTCTCGACGCTGCGCCCGGCGTTCTCCCCGACGTAGCGCCGCAGCGCACGCCGCAGCCGGTCCCAACCCAGCTCGCCTCGCAGTTGATGCAGCACCGCGCCGCCCTTCTCGTAGAGGTGGCGGTCGAAGAGCTCGATCGGATCGCGATAGACGTTGCAGACGATCGGCCGGCGATAGCGTTCGGCGTCCTCCTCGAGGTAGCGCCCGACGACGGTCTGCATGTCGTAGAGGTACTCATCCCAACCTTTGTCCGCCTCGAGCCAGACGGCTTCGAAGTAGGTCGCGAAGCCTTCGTTCAGCCACGCTTGCGACCAGTCACGGCAGGTGATCAGATCGCCGAACCACTGGTGGGCCAGCTCGTGCGAGACCAGCGGATCGGCCGAGTAGTCGAGGTGCGCGCGCTCGTCGTGCAGGACACGATCGGTCTGGGTCGTCGCCGTCGTGTTCTCCATCCCGCCGACGATGAACTCGGCGACCGCGATCTGCGAATAGCGCGCGTAGGGATATGGGACGCCGATCGTGCGCTCGAAGACGTCCAGCATCCGCGGCGTGTTGCCGAAGGCGCGTTCGCCGTCGGCCTCGCGGCCCGGCGCAACGTACGCGGCGACCGGTATCCGCGCGTGCGGCTGCACCAGCTCGCTGAACGTCCCGGCGACCATCGACACCAGGTACGTCGCGTGCGGGAGGTCCTGCTCGTAGCGGAAGGTCACCATCCCGTCCGCCTCGGTGCGCGCGACGAGCGCGCCGTTGGAAAGTGCGAACGAGCCGGCGGGTACGACGATCGTGGCCGAGGTCGGCTGCTTTTCGTCAGGCTGGTCGAAGCACGGGAACCAGCAGCGCGCGTCGGAGTCCTGGCTCTGCGTCCAGACGTGCTTGGGCTCCGTGTCGATGAAGTACAGCCCGCGCCGTGGGTTCTCGACCGCATACTCGACCGCGAAGACCAGCTCGTCGCCCGCGCGCAGCGCCGGCTCTACGGTCAGCTCGAGCGTCTCGCTGGTCGCGCGGAACGCGATCGCCCCGCCGTCGGGGCCCCAGACGCGGTGCACGTGCAGGTCGACCGCGTCGAGCAGCAGCCGCGTCACGCCGTCCTCGATCGCGCGCACCCGCGTCGTGCAGACGCCGTCGAGCCGGTGCCGCTCGAGGTCGGGGCGCAGGTGCAAGTCGATGTGCAGGACGTCGACGACCCGATCGGGGCCGTAGTGCGCGCGCGCCCCGGGCAGCGCAAAGGCGCGGCGGTCGCTCACAGCGGGACGTCCCAGCGCAGGATGCGCAGCGCGGTGGGGCGCGGATCGTCGCACCAGGTCAGGAAGTAGCGGCGCGCCGGGACGGTGTGGCCGGTCGGATCGGTGTACGAGTAGTCCAGCTCCGGACCCGGTCGCACTGCGCCGCATGCGGCCGCCAAACGCCGCGCGAAATCGGGTCGGCCGGGATACGTCTCGGGGCGTCCGGGGGTCGGCACCAGCGCCTCCTTGTCGAGGAATAGGATCCGCTTGGGGTGCAGGTCGGGATCGTACCAGTGCTTGGCTTCCTGGCCTTGCGCGTTGTAGCCGATGAAGACCGGCGGGATCCCGGCCTCGTAGTCCATCTGCGAGGAGAATCCGTAGCCGTCGGTCACGACGATCGCATCGTTGGCGTCGGCCATGCGCCGCACGTCCTGGGCCAGCGGCCAGTAGGTGAAGATCTCGAACGGTCCGTCGTTGCGCAGCGTCGAGCCGGTCTTGCGGAACTGCTCGTACAGCGGCCCGGGGAACGCCGCGGCGACGAACAGCAGCGGCACGAGCACGAGCGCCGGGACGAGCGCTGCGCTCGCCCAGAGCACGCGCGTACGCTGCGCGAGCCCGAGCAGCGCCAGGCCCATGCCGACCGAGAGCGAGATGTAGGGCCCGATGATCCAGTGCAGCTCGATGCGCTCGTGGAAGTTGAGCAGCACCAGCAGCGCGGCCAGCGGGACCGCCGTCCAGCCGACCAGCGCGTTGCGCGGGCGGACCAGGACGAACAGCGCCGCGATCATGAGTCCGGGCGAGTACGCGCCGGCGCAAGCCAGCAGATAGGTGAGCGGGCGGATCCACGACGGCTGCGCGACGTGGCGCTGCTCGAAGGCAAAGGCGAAGGTGACCCAGTGATGGGTCGCGTTCCAGACCACGAACGGGACCAGCAGCAGCGCCGCGACGGCGAACGTGAGCCCGAGCCCGTCGCGCCAGAGCCGCCGGCGCTCCGGCGCGAGCGACCAGGCGACGATCCCGGCGACCAGTGCCCAGGCGAACATCTTGGCCAGCAGCGCGAAGGCGATCGCGACGCCGAGCAGCGCGAAGTCACGGCGACCGCGCGTCTGCTCCGCACGGACGGCGAAATACAGGCAGCAGGCCCAGCCGGCCATCAGCGGCCCGTCCGGCGTCGCCATCACCGAGAGGATCGAGCACATCGGCGCCAAGGTGATCGCCAGCGCCGTGATCAAGCCGGCGCGCTCGTCGCCGGCGAGGCGCCGCGCGCAGGCCGCCGCGGCGAGCGTCGCGACGACCCCGCACAACAGGAACGGGACGCGAATCCAAAACGGGTTGGCGGTCGACCACACGAACGGCAGGATCAGATAGGCGACCATCGGCGGATGGTCGGCGTAGCCGAGCGCGAGGTGCTTGCTCCACTCCCAGTAGTACGCCTCATCGCCGGTCAACGGGACCTTCGCGGCGGCGATCGCGCGCAGCAGCGTCACCAACGCGACGATCACCCAGGTCGCGTACTTCACTCGTACGGCTCCGTGAGCCCACCGTTCACGCCGATGACCATGCCGTTGAGGAACGATCCTTCGGCGCGCGTCGCGAAACGGACGGCGTCGGCGACGTCTTCCCAGGAGCCGGCGTGGCCGGTCGGGTTCTGCGCCGGGATCTGCGCCGCGGCCGCGCGGTCGGCGTCCTTGTTGCGGATGTCGCCGGGTTCGACGACGTTGACGGTGATGCCGAAGGCCGCCTCCTCCAACGCCAGTGCGCGCGCGAACGTCACAACGCCGGCTTTCGCCGCGCCGTAGAGCGACATCCCGAGCGCCGGTTGCGTCACCTGCGAGCCGTTCATCCCGAAGAACACGAGTCGGCCGTAGCGCCGTTCCCGCATCCCCGGCAGGACCGCGAACGCGAGCGACACCGCCGAGCCGAGATTCCCCTCGAGCATCGCCTGATAGTCAGCCCACGTGGTGCGCGCGAAGCGCTTCACGACGATCGGGCCGACCGCATGCACGAGCACGTCGATCGGGCCGCGCGCCGCTTCGACCGCCGCAACGACGTGCGCGGCGGCGGCGGGGTCGCGATGATCGGCGGCGATCGCCACCACATCGGGATCGTCGGCACGCGCCAGCGCGAGCGTCGCATCCGGCGGCGTTCCGCCCGGTCGATACGTGAACGCGACCCGCTCACCGTCGCGCGCGAACGCCGCGACGAGACCGCGCGCGAGACCAGCCGCTCCCCCGCTGATCAAGACGACCCGAGGAGGCCGCCGTGCGCCCGCGCCGGAAATCACGCTCGATGACGCACGGGCGGTTGCAGCCGGGACGTTCCGTGACATTCCTGAGCGAAGACAGCGTGCACATGCGCGGGACGTACGTGGAGACCCAGGCCGAGAGCGGCCTGACCGCGATCCTGGTGCACGACGCCGACGGCGACCGCAGCAGTTGGGACCCGTATCTGCCGTTGTTCCGCACCCGCGGTTGGAACATCCTGAGCTTCGATCTGCGGGGCCACGGCGAATCGGTGAGACAAGACATGCGCCACGCCCTGCTCCGGGCCGACCCCTACGACCTCAGCTCACCGCACGTCTATCCGGCCGACATCCGAGCCGCCGTCGCCTTTGCGGCACGCCAGCCCAAGCACGAGCCTGGTCGGATCGCGCTGATCGGCCTGGGCTTCGGGGCCGATCTGGCCTACGCCGGCGCCGGCCGCGGCTGGGGCGGCGTGACGACGGTCTGCGTCTCGCTCGACGAGGATCGCGCCCGGGCGCTGGGGGGCGCCGGCGCGTTCGCGCCGCGCTCGTGCTACCTCCTCTACGGCGGTGACGACGCGGTCTCGGTCCAGTCCGCCGAGGGCTTCGGCACCCTCGCCGGACCCCCGTCCGAACGCTACGCCTTTCCGGGGACCGCGCAGGCCGGGCTGCCGCTCTGGGAAGAGCAGCAGCCCGAGATCATCGCCCGCGCGATCGGCTGGGTCGAGAAGACCGCGTAAGCCTACTGGACGTGCACCACGTAGCGGACGGGGGGTGCGTTGCGGCCGTCCGGATCGGTGGCGCGGATCTGGATGCCGAGCAAGGTCCCCGGCGCCGCGCCGCTGTCGACCGGTGACTCGAAGGTCCCGTCGGGACCGGCCGTCACCGTGTTTTGCATCGAGTCGTTCGCGCCGAGCGCGCCGTGCGCTTGGAGGAACTCCGCTTCGTGCTCGGGCGGGGTCATCGCGACCTCGATCGTGACCGTTGCGCCCGGCTCGGTCCGCCCGCGGACGCGGAACGTGCCCGGGACGTCCTGATTGGCCGCCGGCCAGACGCCGACGATTTCGATCGGCCGCGGCGCCACGCTGACGGGACGGTCGTTGGTGGTGAAGCTCCAGCCGCGCTCGAAGCGCGCACCGGCGCGGTCCGCCCCGACGACGCGGACCTCATGCAGCCCCGACGGAACGTCCGACGGCGGCGAGTAGGTGATGCCGTGGCCCGAGATGTACGCGTTGGCGGTCACGTTACGGCCGTCGAAGAACACGCGCACGGCGTCCGGGTCGACGTCACCGTCGGTGAACGAGGCTTGGACGGACGGGCGGTCCGAACGGACCGTCGCGTCGGGACGCGGCAGCTCGTTGGCGAGCCGCACCGGGCTGACGTTCGGGTTCGCTTCGGGTGCCGGCTGCCGCGGCTGCGCCGGGATGGTCTCCGCCGGCGGTCCGCCCATGGCGATGCTGACGGCGTGATCCTGACCGTTGTAGTCGACGTGGGCGCCCAGCGCTTGCGAGATGAAGCGCAACGGAACGTAGGTCGAGGCGCCGATGATGAACGGCGCGACGTCGAGCGTCTGTGGCTGACCGTCGACCGTCGCGTCGGTCGAGCCGATGTGGAGCGATACCGTGTGGCGATGATCGGTCGCGTTGATCTCGCCGTTCGCGTAGACGACCGTCGCGCCGAGATTCTCGAAGACGCCCCGCAGCGGGACGAAGACGCGACCGGCACGCTCGGTCGGGGGCGGGTTCAACTGGACGCTTTGCCCGTTGACGGTCACGCTGACCGGCGAACCGTCTTGGGCGAGCGCCGGCACGGCGCTACCGACCAGGGCGGTCGCGGTGCCGAACGCGATCAGAGCGCGCGTGGCGCGCGTGGTGAATGAAGGCATGGAGTGAGCGGACCTCTCGTTTCGAATGAATGCAGGGCGTTCATGTACCCCACTTCAGGCCCGTTCTCTACCGCAAACTGCGCAGTTTCTAATCGTTGAGTGCCGCCGCCGGCACTCGCGGCAGCATGGGCTCGCCGTCGGCAACCGTCTGGCGCGTGGTGCGCTCGCGACCCGCCGCGCGCAGGCTACCGACCCAGGCCGCAAAGCGGTTGGTCGTGACGTACATCGCCGGCACGAGGAACAGCGTGAGGAACAACGAGCTCAGCAAGCCGCCGATCAGCACGATGCCCATCGACTGCCGGAACTCGCCGCCCTCGGTCCGCCCCAGTGCCAGCGGCAGCATCCCGAACACCATCGCCGCCGTCGTCATGACGATCGGCCGCAGTCGCGTCCCACCCGAGGCGACGATCGCCTCGGCGTAGGTGAGCCCGCGCTTGCCCAGCGTGTTGGCGTAGTCGACGAGCAAGATCCCGTTCTTGGCAACCAGGCCAAAGAGCATGATCAAACCGATCGCCGAGAAGATGTTGATCGTCTGGTGGCTCAGCGCCAGCGCGAGCAGCGCGCCGATAATCGCGACCGGGATCGAGAACATGATGACGAACGGCGTCACGAACGAACCGTACAAGATGACCATCAAGCAGTAGATCAGCGCGATCGAGGTCAGCAGCGCGAACGCCATCGAGCTGAGGAACTCCATGAAGAACTTCGTGTCGCCCTCGGTCCCGAGTGTCACTCCGGACGGTAGGAAGCCCGGCACGTGCAACTGCTTGTTGACCAGGCCCGTCACCTCGCCCAGCGTCGTCTTGGTGTGGTCGATGTCGCCGTTGACGCGCACGATGACCTGCTTGTCGACGTGCTCGATCTTCGTCGGTGCGCGATCCCAGGTGAAGCTGGCGACCCGGCTGAGCGGAACCAAGGTCGTGCCGTCGTTCGAGCGGACGGGGATGCGCTCGATCTCGGCGATCGAGTTGCGGTCGGCGACCGGGTACTGCAACAGGACGTTGACCAAGCCGTTCCAGGTCCGCACCTTGGTCGCGATGACGCCGCCGACCGCGGCGCGCCCGACCATCGCCGCGTTGCCCGGTGAGACGCCGAGCACGGAGGCGCGGGCCGCATCGACCCGCACGGTGAGGTGCGGGGCGTCGAGTTCGGCGCCGGTCTGCACGTTGACGGTGCCGGGGATCGTGCGGATGTAGGCGGCCAGCTTGTCGGCCGCGACCTGGATCTGATCCGGCGGCCCGGAGAGCGTGTACGAGATCGGCAAGCCGCTCCCGCCGCCGCCGCGCCCGGAGACGGTCACGTCGGCGCCGTGGACGAGCCCGGGTAGGATCTGCCGCAGCTTCGTGACGACCTCATCTTGCTCGCGGCGCTTGTCCTTGCGCAGCGTGACGTTGAAGTTGCCGACGAAGCCGCCGTCGGTCGAGCCCCAGCCGTCGGGCTTCGTCCCGGCGTAGGTACGCACGGTGTCTACGTCAGGGACGTTGGCGAGCACGGCATTCTCGATGCGCACCAGCGCCCGGCGCGTCTCGATCAACGGCGTCCCGACCGGGAAGGTCAGGTCGCCGTGGATCTGCCCCGTCTTCGCGTCGGGGACGAACTCGGTCTGCACCGGGAAGTGCGTCACCGCGAGCAGCGTCAGCACCCCAGCGACGCCGACGCAGCTGAGCAAGCTCGCGACCGACGCGCCACGATGATACCGGGCGCGGATCCCGCCAAGGACCCGACGACCGTTTAGGAGCGGGCCCACCACGAGCAGCCACAGTCCGACGGCGAGCGCGATGGCGAGGTCGATCACCGCGAAGGCGAGCATCGCTTGCGCGCCGGCGACCAAGCTGATCGCGTTCAGGACGGCCAACCCGCTGAGCCAGAAGGTCATCCAGCGGTGACGCAGGGCGAGTGGGAGCGCTCGATCCTTGTACCAGGCCGTGAGACGCTCGAAGCCGGTCTGGAACCAGACCAGGTAGGGTGGCGGCGCCGCGGTGCGGCGCAGCACCGACCACTTGGCGGCCAGGACCGGCGTGAGCGTGAACGAGACGAACAGTGAGAAGAGCGTCGCGACCGTGACGACGATCCCGAACTCCTTCATGTACTGCCCGACGAAGCCGGACAGGAATGCGAGCGGCAGGAAGACGACGACGTCGACCAGCGTGATCGCGATCGCCGCGCCGCCGATCTCGGTGCGGCCGCTGATCGCCGCCTCGGTCGGCGACTGGCCGAGGTCGCGGTGCCGGGTGATGTTCTCGAGGACGACGATCGAGTCGTCGACCAGGATCCCGATGATCAGCGAAAGGCCCATCAACGAGATGTTGTCGAGCGTGAGGCCGAGCACGCGCATGACGATGAACGTCGCGAACAGCGAGGACGGGATCGCGACCATGACGACCGCTGCGTTGCGCCACGCGTGCAAGAACAGCATCAGCACGAGCGCGGTCAGGAAAATCCCTTCGAAGAGCGACTGCATGACGCCGTTGAGCGAGGCTTGAGTGTAGTCGGCCGGCGCGAACAGCTCGTGGAACTCCACCTGGGGGTACTTCTTCTCGAGACCGATCATCTGCGCGCGCAGGATCTTCGTCGAGCCGACCTCATCGGAGTTGATCGTGCGATTGACGTCCATGATCAGCCCGGGGTGACCGTTCATGTGCGAGACCAGCCGCTGCTCCTGGTGCGTGTCGGTGACCTGCGCGACGTCGCCGATCTTCAGCGTGCTGCCCGTAACGAGCAGTCCGGTCGTGATCGGGAGCGGGAGTGCGGCAATGTCGTTCGCCGAGTTCACCTCGGCGTGGACCGACATCGCCGTCTCAACGGTCGGCGCGTCGACCCGGCCGCCCGGGAGGTTGCTGTTGTTGGCGTTGATGGCGTTGAAGACGTCGGCCAGCGTCGCGTTCGCGCCCATCAGCCGCAGCGGATCGGCGTCGACGTCGAACTCGCGCACGGCGGCGCCCGAGAGGTCGACGCTCTGCACGTCGGGGATGTGGCGGATGTCGGAGATGACGCGGTCGTTGAGCAGATCGGCGAGCGCCGAGGCCGACATCATCTTCGAGTCGACGGCATAGGTGAGCATCGGCGCTTCCGCGCCGTTCTTCTGCACGATCGGCGGATCGAGGTCGGTCGGCATGTAGACGCGCGCGGTGTCGACCCGCCGCTGCACGTCGATCGCGGCGAGGTCGAGGTCGGCGCCGAGCTTGAACTGCACGACGACGACCGCCGAGCCTTCCTGCGCCGTCGCGGTCATCTCGTCGAGGTGGTCGATCCCGTCGATCTGGTCCTCGATCGGCTTGATGATCAGGCGTTCCATCTCGGCCGGTGAGGCGCCAGGATAGGACGCGATCACGACGACGACGGGGAAGTTGACGTTCGGCTGCGAGTTCTTCCCGAGCGCGAAGTAGGACACGGTGCCGTACACCGCCAGGGCGATGAACACCATGGCAACGATGAGCGGGCGCTGGATCGAGAAACGCGTCAGCCACATAACGGAGAGACCGTCCTCTCGTCGGTCGCCCGGAACTACGCGGCGCCGGGCCCGGGTGTTTCGGCCCGTCCAACGATTTTCGTCGGGCTGACTCCGTATTCCTTAAGAGAGGGCTCGCCCGGTCCACGAAAAGAGCCCGGAACGAGGCGTTCCGGGCTCCGGAATTGGTGCGCGAGACTGGATTTGAACCAGCACGGGATTGCTCCCGCTAACCCCTCAAGCTAGTGCGTCTACCAATTCCGCCACTCGCGCACAGGGCTCCGGGCGGCGATGACCGCCCGGGAACCTCGCTAGTCTACACGCCCCGCCCCAGCCCTACAAGAGGGCCGAGGACCGACTCTTGGTCGTCTAGCAGCACGACCGGGCCAAACCGCCTGCAGCCCCGCGCCCGCGGCGCTCGTTTAGGAGAGTATGGACCGCACGAAAACCGACGCCGACTGGCAAGCGGAACTCCCACCCGATCGCTACGCCGTGCTACGCGAAGGCGCGACCGAACGCCCCTTCAGCGGCGCCGTCTACCACAATCACGACACCGGAATGTACACCTGCGGCGCCTGCGGCGCCGAGATCTTCAACTCCGACACGAAATTCGAGAGCGGCTCCGGCTGGCCCAGCTTCTGGGCCCCCGAGAACGCCGAGCGCGTGAAGCTGATCGAAGACCGCACCCACGGCATGCTCCGCACCGAAGTCCGCTGCGCCGCCTGCGACTCGCACCTGGGCCACGTCTTCCCCGACGGCCCCAAGCCCACCGGCGACCGCTACTGCATCAACTCCCTCTCCCTAAACTTCACCCCCAAAAACAACGAGGGCTGACGCCCTCGCGTCCCCGGCCGGCGGCGTCACCGCGGCGCCCGCCACCATCCCGCCTACCGGGTGTTCGGATCAAGCGCGTCCCGCAGCCCATCACCCACATAGTTGATCGCCAACACCGTCAGGAAAATGCACAGCCCCGGGAAGATAGCAACCCAAGGTGCCTGGACGATCGTCGACTGCGCGTTGGCCAACATGTTCCCCCAGGAAGCCGTCGGTGGCTGAATCCCGAATCCGAGGAACGAGAGCGTCGACTCCAAGATGATGACGTTCGCCACATCGAGCGTCGCCTGCACGATGATCGGCGCGACCGCGTTGGGCAGCAAGTGCCGGAAGATGATCCGCCCGTCGCGGTTCCCCACCGCCCGCGCCGCCTCGGCGAACTCGCGTTCGCGCAGCGAGAGGAACGAGGCGCGCACCAACCGCGCGACCGACGGCCACGAGAGGCCGCCGATGATCAGCACGATCACGATGAAGTTGAGCGCCGCTTTGGTCGAGGTCGCCTCGACGATCGCCGTGATGACCAACAGCAGCGGCAGCAGCGGGATCGACAGGACGACGTCGGTGGCGCGCATGATCACGAAGTCGATCCAGCTGCCGTAGTAGCCGGAGATCGCGCCCAGCAAGGTGCCGATCACGATCTCCATGATGACGGCGAAGAGGGCCACCGTCAGCGAGATCTGCGCGCCGAAGATCAACCGCGAGAGCAGATCGCGCCCGACCTCATCGGTGCCCAGCAAGTGGCCGGCGACACCCGGCGCAAGCGCGTAGCCCAGCCAGTGGACTTGATCGATGTAGTCCGGATCCTGCGGGGCGATCACCTTGGCGAAGATCGCGACCAGCGCGAGCAGGGCCAGGACGACGATCCCGCCCAGCGCGATCTTGTGCCGCCGGAAACGGCGCCAGACCGAGTTGTGCGAAGGGACGAAGTCGTCGGGTATGACCGTCGACGCCAGCGGAACCGTCGCCGCCATCTAGGTGTACTTCACGCGCGGGTCGAGCCAGGCGTAACAGACGTCGGCCAGCAGATTGCAGAAGATCACGAAGAACGAGACCATGATCAGGTAGCCCATCAGCAGCGCGAAGTCGAACTGCTGCAAGGCGTTGTAGAACAGCCGTCCCATCCCCGGCCACGCGAAGATCGTCTCGGTGACGACCGCACCGGCGAAGACGCCTGGGAGCGTGAGCGCGACGACGGTCACCAGCGGAATCAACGCGTTCTTGAAGCCGTGCTTGAAGATGACGCCGAGCCGCGAGACGCCTTTGGCCGCGGCCGTGCGCATGTAGTCGGTGCGGATCACCTCGAGCATCGAGCTGCGCATGAAGCGGCTGTACTGCGCGATGAAGAGCAGCGAGAGCACGACCGTCGGGAGGACCAGGTGGCGCAGGCGGTCGCCCAGGATGAATTGGTCGTAGTCGCTGATGCTTGCCGACGGGAGCTGGATCTTGTAGCCGAAGCCGATCGAGATGCCGACCACGGCGAAGATTAGTTGCAGCATGGTCGCGAACCAGAACGGCGGCATCGACTGGCCGAAGAAGGCGAAGGTCGTCAGCAGGTAGTCGATCCAGGAGTACTGGCGGACCGCGCTGACGATCCCGAAGACGACGCCCAAACCGATCGAAACCGCGAAGGACGTCGCCATCAGCTCGACCGTCGCAGGGAGGCGATCGAGAATCGCTTGCACGACCGTCTCCGAGTTCGAAGTCGAGTAGCCGAAGTCGCCCTGCAGCACTTGCCAGAGCCAGTGCCAGTACTGGACGTAGGAGGGTTGATCCAGCCCGAGGTTGTGCCGGAGCCGATCGATGTCGGCTTGCGTCAGGTGCGGGTTCTGCAGGTACGGCGTGAGCGGGCCGCCGGGTGCCGCTTGCAGGATCGAGAAGATCACGATCGAGACGAGCAACAGCAGCGGGATACTCTGCAGCGTTCGCCGGACCACGTAGGTGAACAGGTCAGGGCCCTCCCGGGGACGAGCCGACGGAAGTTCCGGCCGCCCGGGGCCGACTCCTACGCTGCGGCGACGCGGCGAATGCCGAGGATGCGGCGCGCTTCGTCGGGCGTGGCGACTGGGCGGCCAAGCTCCTCGGCGATGCGCACGATGCGCGCGACGAGTTCTTCGTTGCGCGCCAGACGTCCGCGGCTGTAGTAGAGGTTGTCCTCCAGGCCGACCCGGACGTGGCCGCCCATCGCGAGGGCGACCGTCGCCAGCGGAAGCTGCATGCGCCCGATCCCGGCGACCGACCAGGTGCAGCCGGCGGGGAGCGACTGCACGCAAGCGACCACGTTCTCCACGCTCGCCTCGAGCGCGCCCGGGACGCCGAGCACGAAATCGACGTGCGCGGGCAACCGGATCGCACCCTCGGCGGCCAGCCGTTTCGCGTTGGCCAGGTGCCCGAGGTCGAAGATCTCCAGCTCGGGGACGACGCCGTGCTCGGCCAGCGCCGCGGCGATCCCGCGCATGATCGGGAAGCTGTTCTCGAAGACGTCGTCGCCGAAGTTGACGCTGCCGCAGCTCAACGTCGCCATCTCCGGCCGCAGCCGCAATGGAGCGGTGCGCTCGGCCGGCGTCATCCCGATCGCACCGCCGGTCGAGAACTGCACGATCAGGTCGCTGGCCGCGCGGATCGCCTCGGACGCCGCGCGGAAGCGCTCGACGTCGTGCGTGTTCGAGCCGTCGTCGTTGCGGCAGTGCAGATGGATGATGCTCGCACCGGCGGCGCGGATCGCGCGCGCCGTCTCGCCCAACTGGGCCGGCGTGACGGGCAGGTAGGGCGTCTGGTCGGGCATGACCTCGGCCCCGACCGGGGCGACGGTGACGATCAGCGGCTCCACCCTGCTCGCTTCCACGCCGGCGCGAACCGCCACTCCACGAGCGGGGGGTCGCCGGCCGCGCGCGAACGCCGCGCGCATGCCGTTCGATCCCGCCACGTCCGCCTGGCCCTCCCGCGCGGTCGCGCGGTCGACCCGCGCCATGGTCGCCGCGCCGCACGCCCAGGCGACCGCCGCGGGCGTCGACGTCCTGCGCCGCGGCGGCAACGCCGTCGACGCCGCGATCGCCGCGAACGCCGTGCTGGCCGTCGTCTATCCGGCGAGCTGCGGGCTCGGCGGCGACGCGTTCTGGATCGTCCACGACCCTCGAGCGCGTCGCACGATCTCGTACAACGCGAGCGGCCGGACGCCGCGCACGGCGGCGCTCGATCTGCTCCCCGGCGGGACGCTGCCGCAGCGCGGCGCGCTGGCGGTCTCGGTCCCCGGCGGGGTGCGCTCGTGGGAGGACGTCGGTCGCATCCATGGGTCGCGTGGACTCGACGAGCTGCTCGCGCCGGCCGAGCGGTACGCGCGCGACGGTGTCGCGCTGACCGACGTCGTCGCGAACTACGTCGCGCTCAACGAGGCGATGCTGCGCGCCGACGGCGCGTCGGCGGCGATCTTTCTCCCCGGTGGTCGGCTCCCGCGGGCCGGCGACGTGCTGCGCAATCCCGACCTCGCCGCGACCTTGGCCGCGATCCGCCGGGGCGGCGCCGGCGCGTTCTACACCGGCACGATCGCCGAGCGGATCGTCGCGACGCTGCGCGCAGGCGGCAGCCGCATGACGCTCGACGACTTGGCCGCCCATCGCACCGAGACGACGACGCCGCTGCGCATCGCATGGCACGGCGGCGAGCTGCTCGCGCATCCGCCGAACTCACAAGGCGCGCTGCTGTTGCTCGCGGCCGGTGCGTTGGCGCAGGACGGTAGCGACGACGAGCCGCTCTGGCACCATCTGGCCGTTGAGACGATGAAGCGCGCGATCGAGATCCGCGACGCGACCTTCTGCGATCCCGCCTTCGGTGCGACCGGCGTCGAGGCGCTGCTCGCCCCCGAACGGATGGCCGCGCTGCGCGCCGCGCTCGATCCGGAGCACGCCTCGCAGCGCGTCCCCGCGCCCAGCCGCGGCGGGACGGTCTTCCTGTGCGTGGTCGACGAAGACGGGATGGCCGTCTCGCTCATTCAGAGCCTGTACATGAACTTCGGCGCCGGTCTGGTCGCCGCCGGGACCGGCGTCGTGTTGCAGAATCGCGGCGCGTACTTCTCGACGCAGCCCGGTCACCCGAACGTCTACGCCGGCGGCAAGCGCCCCGTGAGCACGCTCTCACCGCCGATGTTCCTGCGCGACGGTGCGCCGGAGCTGGTGTTCGGCACGATGGGCGGCGACGGCCAGCCGCAGATCCAGCTGCAGTTCTTGCACCAGCACGTCGACCGCGGTCTGGACGTCCAGCGCGCGCTCGATTATCCGCGCTGGATCTACGGCCGCCACGCGCTGACCGAGCGGCCCGATCTGGAGACGGGCGAGATGGTGATCGTCGAGTCACGGATGCCGGCCGACGTCGTCGCGGGCTTGAAGCGGCGCGGCCATCGGGTCGAGGCGCTCGGCCCCTACGAGAACGCGATGGGCCACGCGCACGCGATCGCGATCGACCGCGCGCGCGGGACGCTCGCCGGCGGCGCCGACCCGCGCGCCGACTCGCTCGCCCTGGGCCTGTAGTCTCGCCCGGCGGCCCGCCGCCGGCGGTCCGGTTACGTCTCGTCGTGCAGCGCGGAACGAATCGCCTTCACCAGCTCGGGACCGGCGGCGTGCCCGTGACTCGAGATCGCGTGTTCGGTCGCGGCTTTGACGACCTCATCCTCGGTCCCGGCGATCGTCAGCGAGCAGTTGGTCTCGCTCGGAAATTCGCGGCAGTCGATGATCTTTCTGACGGAAACCTGCATGGGGGTGTCCTCCTCTTGCGTTCGAGCTTACGACTTCTTCGCGTAGTTGGTGGCGCCGAACCAGTCGACGACGACGACCGGCTCGTCACCGACCACCCACGCGTCGTGGCCTCTGGGCAGCGACGTGATGTCCCCCGGGCCGGCGGTGAACTCGGTCCCGTCGTCCATCCGAATGCCGAGCCTCCCGGAGATGTGATATTGAAAGTGCGGTGCCTCGCAGCTCGACGTCTTCGCGAGCGGCTGCACGTCGGTCGACCAGCGCCAACCGGGCCGGAAGACCAAGCGGCCGACCTCGGCGCCGCTGACGTCGAGGATCTCGGCTCTGCCGTTGGGGAACTCGCGGACCTCGTCGGGCCGCGTGAAGGTCTTGTGTTCGGTTCTTTGCTGGTGGTTCTCCATCGCATGCTCCTTCGGCGGCTGCGAGGGCACGGGGCGGCAACGCGCGGCCAGCGAACCCTCGAACAGGCCGCCGGGACGCGGGAGCGAGATCCGAATTCTTCCTACTAGTAGGGTAAAGTCAACGGGTAATGACCATGAAAAAAGAGGGGCGGCCACCCGCCCTCCAACCGACGGTGAAGCAGCGGATCCTCGACGTCGCCGAGCAGTGCGCTCAGACGCGCGGCTTCAGCGGCTTCAGCTATGCCGACGTCGCGGAAAAGCTTCTCTGCACCAAGGCCAGCCTGCACTATCATTTCCCTTCGAAGACGGATCTCGGTCGCGCGTTGATCGAGCGCTATCGCCACGTGTTCGGGCAGGCGCTCGAGACGATCGATCGACAGGCACACGGGGCGCGCGAGAAGCTGCAGTCCTACGTCGGCCTGTACGACTCGGTCATGCGCAACGATCGTATGTGCTTGTGCGGCATGCTCGCGGCCGAATACGATACGCTCCCCGCCCCGATGCAGGCGGAGCTGCGGTTGTTCTTCGATGCGAACGAGGCGTGGCTCGCGGCAGCGCTCGAAGACGGTCGTCGCGTCGGCGAGCTTGCCTTTCGCGGATCGGCGAAGCAGCGGGCACGCATCCTCGTCGGAGCGCTCGAGGGTGCCATGCTCGTCGCCCGCGCGTACCGGGACGGTCGTCGCTTTCTGTCCGCGGTGAAACAGGTTCTGGCCGACCTCGACGTCGAGCGCGCCGTCGAACCGGGTCGCCAGAGCGCGTAGCGCGCCTCAGCCGGCGTGCAGCAGCTTGAGCGCGCTGAACGTCAAGCCGGTGAGGACCAAGATGATCCCGGACCACAGTGCCGCCGCTTCCTCGCCGATCGCGCCGATGCGTCGCCCGAGCGCGAGCCCCAGCGTCGTCGAGAGGGCCGACGCGACCGCGATGCAGATCAGGCTGACGCCGAGCGGGACGCCGATGTAGAGGATCGAGAAGCCGATCCCCAGCGAGTCCAAGCTGATCGAGAGCGCACCCAGCAGCAGCCCCCAACCGCGCGAGAGGTCGAAGCCACCGCCCGGCTCGGTGCCGTGCCGCGCCTCGTAGATCATGTAGCCTCCGACGCCGACCAAGGCCGCGAAGCCCAGATACGCGGCGCTCTCGCCCAGCAATTGACCGGCCAGCCGCCCGAGCCCGACGCCGATCAGCGTCATCGAGACCTCGGCGGCCGCGAAGGCCGCGCCGATCCGCAGCTTTGCCCCCCGCGTCCCACCGCGCATCCCGACGCCGACCGAGACCGCGAACACGTCGAGTCCCAGCGAGAACGCGATCACGACGCTCTTCGCGAACGCCGCCACCGTCACGGCCGTGGGGACCGCTTTAGGCGCCGAGGACCGAGTGGAGCGGGTCGGTCAGGAGCTGGTGGACGGTCGTGCGCAGCTGCGAAAGCGTAAAGGGTTTGTTCAGAAAGGCGTTGGCGCCGGCCGTTTTCGCGCGCGCGTCCATCGCGTAGTTGCTGTGGCCGCTGATCATGACGATCGGCATCCGTGCGGTCGCGGCGTTTTGGCGAACCTGCGTGATCAACTCGATCCCCGAGATACCCGGCAACATGAAGTCGCTGATCAGGATGTCGTACGGTTCCTCGCGCTGGATGTGAACCAACGCACTTTCTGCATCTTGGCAGAGCGTGATCTCGTACGGACCCTTCCCGAGGATCGTTTTGATCAAAGTACAGATCTCCGGGTCGTCGTCGGCGACCAGGACACGCCACGCCATGTGCGACGTTTCCCGCCAACCTGCCCCCTGGCCTATCCGCGAAATGCAAAAGTAGTGAAAAGAGACTGCTCGCCACGCCGTCGTGGTACCCGAGGGAGCAGCCCTCGCCTGCCCGAAGGCGACCGCTCGTGGCAGTCCTCGACGTCATCCAGACCTCGGCATTCCAGCAGCGGTTCTTCTTCGTAGCCAAGCGCTTCATCGCCGGCGAGCGCGCCGAGGACGCATTAGACGTCGTTGCCAGCCTGAACGCAGCGGGGATGAGCGCGACGCTCGACTTCCTGGGAGAAGACGTCGTTTCCCTGGCCGAGGCCGAGCGAACGCGCGATGCCTACCTGAGCTTGCTGGCGGCGATGCAAGCGCGCGCCGTCGGCGCCAACGTCTCGGTCAAGCTCAGCGCGATTGGGCTCCTGCTCGACGGAGACGTAGCGCTCGCCAACCTTCGTGCCATCCGCGCCGCGGCGGCGACCAACCGCGATCCGTTCGTTCGGATCGACATGGAAGGGAGCGCGGTCGCCGAGGAGACCTTGCGCCTCTGCGAGCGAGCGTTTGCAGAAAACCCGGCCGTCGGCCCGGTCTTGCAAGCATACCTGCGCCGCACGCCGGCCGACGTCGAGCGGGCGATTGCGCTGGGGATGCGGGTGCGGCTGTGCAAGGGCGCCTATCGCGAACCGCGGGCCGTTGCCTACGGGGACATGCCGACGATCCGCCGCGCCTACCTGCGCGCCGCGGAGACGCTGCTCGAACGCGGCGTCTATCCCGCCATCGCCACGCACGACGGGCGGCTCATCCGCGCCGTGCAGCGATTCGCCGCGGAGCGCGGGATCGGCCCGGAGCGCTTCGAGTTCCAGATGCTCTACGGCGTGCGGCCCGAACTGCAGCGCCGGCTGGTCGCCGAAGGCTGGCGGTTGCGCATCTACGTCCCATACGGAACGCACTGGGCCGGCTACTTCTACCGCCGCATCAGCGAACGCCCCGAGAACGCGCTCTTCGCCCTGCGCTCCCTCGTGTTGCGCTGACGTCTTCAATCGTCGGGGAGGCGTTCGACGCGGGTCATGTGGTCGGTCTCGATGAGGCGGCCGAGTGTCGCGAAGCCGCTCTCGACCCGGCCGAAGACGGTGAAGTCGCGGTCGAGGTGGAGCTGCGGCGAGAGCGTGATGTAGAACTGCGTCCCGGCCGAGTCGCGTTTGGGTGCAGGGTGCGCACCGCTGGTGTAGTCGAGCCCCATCGAGATGACGCCGGCGCGCTGCGGCAGCGGGTTTTCCTCGGCCGGAATCGTGTAGCCGGCGTCGCCGTCACCGGTGTTCGTCGGATCGCCGGTCTGTACGACGAAGTCGGGGACGATGCGAAACCAGCGCAACCCGTCGTAGTAGCCGCGATCGACCAGATTCAAAAAGTTTGCGACCGTGAGCGGCGCCCACTCGGGATAGAGCCGCACCACGATCGTCCCCGCGGTCGTTCCGATGCGAACGCGCGGATGCGGCCCGGGCATGGGGCCGTCCATCGCCGCGCTGGTCGTCGGCAGCAGCGGCAGGTCGAGCCGAGCGTCGTCGGCGACCGGCGCTCGCGGCGGACCCAAACCGGTCGGGCGCGGCAGCGGTGCCTCGGTGTTTTCGGGCGCCGGCGACGGGGTCACGATCCCGTCGGGGATCGCCACCAAGTGCTCGGTCCGCGGCTCGCCGCGCAACAGCCGCAAGCTCTCCGATGCCTGCTCGGCGACCCGCCACGAGGGATCGTGCAGCAGCGGCGTGAGCCACGCGCTGCCGTCGCGGTCGCGGCGCCGGCCTTCGAGATCGGCGAACTGGATCCGCACCAGCTCGTCGCGGTCGCGCAGCCCGGCTCGGACGGTCGCCGGGGCGGTGGTCACCGCATATGCTCGGCGGAGCGTCCAAGCCTCAACCCAGCGGACACTGGGATCATGTTCCTGGTGAAAGTCGCGTTGCAGCTCGTCGGCGATTCCGATCCCGTCGGGCCCCTCGCGCCACCCGGAGAGGGCCGTCGCGGCGCGCGCACGGACGATCGGCTCCGGATCCGTGCGTAACAAGGTCAGCAGCGGACGTAGCAAGGCGACGCTCCCCAGCCGGCCGGCAGCCTTCGCCCGCCAGGCGGCGTCGACCGCCGCGACCCGGACCGCTCCGGCCGGGTCGCGCAGGGCCCGGGCGATCGGCGCGATCGGGACCGGAACCCTGACCGCCAAAAGACCGTACCCGTACACTGCCAGCGCGCGAACGGGAACGTCTTGGGCGCTGGTCGCGTTATCTAGGAACCCGGCCGCTCGCGGGTCCTGGGTTCTGCCCAGCGCGAGTGCTGCCCGCCCCGCGATGCGGACGTCTCCGGACGTCAGCGCCGCGGCCAGGTCGTCCGAATACGTCCGGGTACTTTCGAGTCCCACCAGGCGTCGGTAGCCAGGCTGCTCCCCGGGAGCCGCCCCGACCGGCGCGAGGACGGTGATCGCCGCAACCGCGGCCAGCCCGGCGAGTACCGTTCTCCGAACCTGTTTTCTGGAGGCCTTCCGGCCGACAACTCTCATAAGGTTTGCTTCTACTACTGAGCTAGGTCGCTTAACACCCACGAGGTTCACCCCCACTAATGTCCACCCCCGAACGGAAGTCCAGCAGCGGCATGTCTGTCCGCGAAGCCGGTCAAAAAGGCGGCGAGACCGTCAAGAAAAAGTACGGCCCCGAGTTCTACGAGATGATCGGACGCAAGGGTGGCCAGGCCACCAAGAAAGCCCACGGTCATGCCTTCTACGAAGCAATCGGTAAGAAGGGCGGCAAGAAGGGCGGCGAGGCCACCCGCGATCGTTACGGCCCGGAATTCTACGAGACGATCGGTCAAAAGGGCGGCCAGAAGGTCAAGGCCCTGATCGAACAGGGTAAGAAGGCCGCCGCCGAAGCAGCCGCCGCAGCGGAGAAGAAGGCTTCCTGAGCCCAGTTTCGGGTGTCCGCCGGACGGCCGTCATCGCGACGGCCCTCCTGCTTTTGGGCGCCCTCTGGGCGACGGCGCGCGCACAACCGACGCGCGCTGTCCTCCCCATCGGGACCCCAGTCGTCTTCGTCGTCGACGGGACGCTGAGCGAGGGTGCGCGCGAGGGGACGGTCGTGCCGATCCATCTGCGCGACCCCCTCGTCCTCGACGGCACCATCGTCGCGGCGAGCGGGGTTCACGCGGAGTTGCTGCTTGGCGCCGCCGGATCGCCCGACGGCCGGATCCCGCGTCTGATCGCCGTCCGCGGCTTCACCACCGCCGCCGGACTGATGCCGGTCCGCTCCGACCGCCCGATCGTCCCGCCCGTCGTGCCGGGGACGCTGATCACGGCGACGATTCGCGCCGAGGTCGTGCGGATCGGAACTCGGCTCTCGATCCTCACGCCGTTCCCGTTCCCGCTCTCCAACGAGGCGCCGTCGACGAGTTACACGCCGACCCCGGCGCGGACCGCACCGCCGCATACGCTCGTCCCGCCGCGGCGCCGTGGGCCAAGCCCGGTCCCGAGTCCGGCGGGCTCGCCCAGCCCCGCGCCCGAAGCGTCCACCGCATCGCCCGAACCGACGCCGTATCCGACGCCGCTGGGAGGCGGGACCACACCGCCTCGATGAGCCGCGCTGGCCCGGCGCGAAGGATTCTCGCATGACTGCTCGTCGTTCGTCCATTCTGCTCGCGCTCGCGCTCCTGTTCGCGCCGCTCGGCGCGCGCGGCGCTCCGCCGACGCCTGCGCCGATCCCCAGCGCCACGGAAGCGGCGTTCCTGGCCACCATGATGCGCGATCTTCCGCGTCTGTATCCGACGCCGGCCGCCGCGCAAGCCGCCGGCTACGTGCGCTACACCAACGAGGACACGACCGGCGCGATCAGCTACGTCAACGTCACCGACTGGGACTCGCCCGACATCGACCACCCGGCGCAGTTGTGGTACGACGTGCGGGGCGGATTGCTCGGCGCCGATTACAGCGTCCGCCAAGCCGACGCTCCGAATGGACCCGCGTTGCTCGGCCTCGATCCGAAGCGCTTCGGAACGATCCGCGCCCACGTCCACTACGTGACCTGCAACCACGCGACGATGCGGTGCACGTACGGCAAAGCGGTCGGCGCCACGCGTTACGCGACGGTCGGCGATCCGGCGCATCCGACGCCCGAGGGTCTGGTCAAGCTCGGCGTCGTCTCGGATGCGGCCAGCGTCCAGACGGTCTTCTTGTACCAGGCGATCTACGACGTCTCGGTCTGGGTCGTCCCCAACCCGCTGGGGCAGTTCGCCGACACGAACCCAGCCGTCACGCCGAGCCCCAATGCGGGGAAGGGCGAGGACTCGATGTGAGCCGCTCGGCGCGCGCGCTCGCGCTGTTGCTGGCCGCACTCACCGCGGCGGCCGGGCCCGCCGTCGCGCAGACCGGACCGGCCGCCGCCCGAGCGACGCCGCCGCCGACGATCGGTTCCACCCACAGCCGAGGCTTCTGCGACACCGTGCGCGACAACGTCGCGCCCTCCGTGCTCGGCCTGATGAAGAACGACGCGCTGATCGGCGCCGGACATCGCGCGTTCGCCAAGATGGCGCACGACACGACGACCTCCTCGTCGGCCGCGCTCGACCTCGACCGCGTCTATTTGGCTCAGGTCGTGCACGCGCTCGCGCACAACGTCGCGACGATCGACACGCTGCTGGCCGACCAAAGGCGCTTTCCGAAGACGCCGGCGAGCGACGACGACGAGCTCGCGGCGCAGCTCGCCGCGCAGTTGCGCGCGGCTCGCGACCGTCAGAACGACGCGCTCAACCTGATCGATGGGACGCTCGAGACCGAGCAGATGGGCCAGATGCGCCAAGACGTCTCGCAGCAGATGCAGTCGGCGGTCGGGCCGTCGATGGCACCGACGGCCGACGCTCCTTCGCCGGCGCCGAACTTTCTCGATACGGCGGGCCTGCCGTCGTACAGCGCGATCGCCGCCTTCGACCCGCGGACGCTGGCGACGTCGGGCACGCTCGGCAACACACCCTACGATCGCGTCCTGCACGCCCTCGACTACGACCAGGCGCGGATCGCCGGCGCCGAGCAGGTCCTCAGTCCGACCATCGTCGCCGCCGCACTCGGCTGCCAACCCGCCGCGTCACCCGCCCCGACCGCCGCGCCCTAGCGCGGCGCCAGCCTCACTCGTTGGACCAGTAGTCCTTGAGGGCTTTGCCGCGGCTGGGGTGGCGCAGTTTGCGCAGCGCCTTGGCTTCGATCTGGCGGATGCGCTCGCGGGTGACGCCGAACTCCTGGCCGACCTCTTCGAGCGTGCGCTGGTGCCCGTCTTCGAGACCGAAGCGCAGCACCAGCACCTTGCGCTCGCGCTCGGTGAGGTTCTTGAGCACGTCCTGCATCTTCTCTTTGAGCAGCATGACGGACGCGGCTTCGGCCGGTGCGACGGCTTCCTGGTCCTCGATGAAGTCGCCCAGATGCGAGTCTTCTTCTTCGCCGATCGGGGTCTCGAGCGAGATCGGCTCCTGCGAGATCTTGATGACCTCGCGGACCTTCTCGGGGGTGAGCCCCATCTCGTTGGCGATCTCTTCGACCGTCGGATCGCGGCCCAGCTCTTGAAGGAGCTGCCGGCTGATCTTGATCAGCCGGTTGATCGTCTCGACCATGTGCACCGGGATCCGAATCGTGCGCGCCTGATCGGCCAGCGCGCGGGTGATCGCCTGACGAATCCACCACGTCGCGTAGGTCGAGAACTTGTAGCCCTTGCGATAGTCGAACTTCTCGACCGCACGGATCAGCCCGAGATTCCCCTCCTGGATCAGGTCGAGGAAGAGCATCCCGCGGCCGACGTACTTCTTCGCGATCGAGACGACCAGGCGTAGATTGGCCTCCGTCAGCTTGCGCTTCGACTCCTCGCCTTCGAGGACGACGCGGTTGTCGGCGGTGCCGTTCTTGAGCGCCTCGTTCTCGCCGGCCTCGATCGACATCGCCAGACGCCGCTCGTCGTCCATGGAGAGCAAGGGGACCCGACCGATCTCCTTGAGGTACATCCGAACCGGATCGTCGAGGGCCAGACCAGCCGGCAGCGCGGCTTCCTCGGGTTCCTCCCGGTCGGCCGGCTTCTCGTCCTTGGCCTGCTCTTCGACGATCTCGATGCCCAGCGAGGCGATCTCCTCGAGCAGGTCGTCCATGCGCTCGGGCGCGACGTCCTCGACGTTGTCGAAGACGGCGTTGATCTCCTCATAGGTCAGCGTGCCGCGCTTCTTCCCTCGTTCGAGCAGCTTTTTGATCTGCTCGTCCAGGGAGGGCGCGGGCGCGTCGGCGGTAGCGGTCGGTTTCTTCGTGCGAGCCATGCTGGTCTTCACCCCCTTTCCCTTCGATTCGAGCCGGGAGAGAATCGGTTTCTCCCGCGGGGTTATCCTTTCAGTTCTGCGGCCAGAGCCGCGTGTTCGGCGCGGAGGTCGGTCGGAACCGGCTCTCCCGCCTCGAAGAGGCGATCGATCCGGGCACCGACCTCTCGGTAGCGGCATTCGGCGTCGTCCCGCGCGAAGCGCGCGACGACGCGGTCCAGTTTCGCGCGCCGCTCCTCGGTGTCGGCGAACCGCACGATCCCGGAGACCGACGCCAGCGTCACCGCCGCGTCTTCATCTCCTGCCAACAGCGCGTGGACGTCCGACGGTTGCGCTAGCGACCCAGCCTGCCGGCAAAGCTGCTCCCAGACGCGGCGCAGTTGCGGCTGGTCGAAGCGCTCGGCCGGGATCCGCGCGGCGTACTCGGCCAACAGGGACGGCTCGTCCAGCACGATGCACAGCACCTCGCGCTCGAAGCTCGGCTTCTCGAGCATGTCCGGCGTCACGTGCCGTGATGCGCGCGCCGCCTCGCCCCGCGGGACGAAGTGCACCGGGTTGACCATCAGCCGCGCCCGGCGCAGGTCGTCGGGGGCGAGGCCCAGCCGGCCGGCGACGTAGACGCGCCACTGATCTTGCTCGACCTGCGGGGTCAGCCGGCGGATCGTCTCCTCGGCCCAGCGCGCCAGCGCGCCGCGCTCGGCCCGCCCGCCGCGCCGCTCGATCTCCGCGTCGAGCTTCACCTGCGTCGCGGTCAGCGGCGCCGTCACCAGCGCGGCGAACGCCGCCGCGCCGTTGCCGCGCACGAACTCGTCGGGATCCTTCCCTTCGGGCAGACGCACCGCGGCGGCCGTCATCCCCTCGGCGCTCAGCACGTCGATCGACTTGAGCGCCGCGTCCGTCCCCGCGGCGTCGCTGTCGAAGCACAGGACCGCACGCGACGCGACCCGGTGCAGCTCGCGCGCCTGCTCGGGCGTGAAGGCGGTGCCGAGTACGGCCACGGCGTTGGCGAAGCCGGCTTGGTGCAACGCGATGCAGTCGAGATAGCCCTCGACGACGAGCGCGGTGTCCTCTTTCGCGGCGGCGCGCCGCGCGACGTTGAGCGCGAAGAGGTGCCGGCCTTTGGTGTAGACCGGGGTCGTCGCGGTGTTGAGGTACTTCGGCTCCCCCTCACCCAGCGCGCGCCCGCCGAAGGCGATCGTCTCGCCGGTGGTGGCCAGCGTCGGAATCATCAGCCGGCCGCGGTAGAAGTCGTACCAACCGCCGCGTTGACTGGGCTTGAGCAGTCCGGCCGTCGCCGCCAGGGCCAGGTCGACGTCGTTGCGCCGCAGCTCGTCGACCAGACCGTCCCAGCGGTCCGGCGCGTAGCCGAGCGAGAACGCCTCGATCGTCGCGGCGGTGATGCCGCGCCCTTCGCAATAGGCGCGCGCCTGCGCGCCCTCGCGCGGATCGAGCAGCATCCGGTGGAACCACGCCCGGGCGACCTCGTTGGCGTGATAGATCGCTTCCTTCTCGCTGCGCGCGCGTGCGGTTCGCGGATCCTCGTCTTGCAGCTCGACGCCGACCCGTTTGCCCAGGATCCGCAACGCATCGAGGAAGCCGACGTTCTCGTGTTTCTGCACGAAGGTGAGCGCGTCGCCGGCGGCGCCGCAACCGAAACACTTGAAGAAGCCGCGGTCCGGATGGACGTGGAACGAGGGCGTCTTCTCGCCGTGAAACGGGCACAGACCGACCAGGTCGTTGCCCCGCTTGCGCAATGCGACATACGCCCCGATCACCTCACCGATGTCGGTGCGCGCGAGGATTTCGCGCTTCACGCCGTCGTCGACACGCACGGCCGGTGAGTTCGACGTGCGCGCGAGGCGGGCCCGCCCGCCAGCCGGCGCAGAGGTCCCGCCCGCGCCGACGGTGCAGACGGCAAGCGATGCGACCCAAGCGCATCTACGATCCGGTCCACGGCTTCATCGAGCTCGACGCCGGCGAGGTGGCCCTGCTCGCCACGCCGGTCGTCCAGCGGCTGCGCCGGCTGCGACAGCTCGGCCTGGCCTACCTGGCCTATCCCTCGGCCGAACACTCGCGCTTTTCGCACGCGCTGGGGGCGCTGGCGATCGGGACGCGCGCGTTCGACGCGCTGCGCGACCATTCGCCCGAGGCGTTCGACTCGCCGCGCGCTTTCGCCGAGCAACGCCGGCTCCTGCGCGCCGCGCTGCTGTTGCACGACCTCGGGCACGGGCCGTTCTCACACGCCTCCGAGGCGGTGCTGGGCGTCCGTCACGAGGCGCGCACACAGGCGATCTTGCAGCGCGCCGACCTGCAAGCGGCGCTGGCCGCACTCGAGGTCGATCCGGCGGCGGTGCTGGGGCTGATCGTCGGCGCCCCCAACACGAACGACGTGCTGCGCGAGCTGGTCAGCGGCCCGAACCTCGACGCCGACCGGATGGATTATCTGCTGCGCGACGCCTACTTCACCGGCGTCGCCGGCGGGACGTACGATGCGGCGCAGCTCCTTGCGTCGTTGCGCATCCTCGAGATCGACGGCCGCCCGCAGCTGGGGGTGGACGGACGCGGCGTCGTCGCGCTCGAGTCGTTCGTCCTGGCCCGCTACATGATGTTCGCCAGCGTCTACTTCCACCATACGACGCGCGCCTTCGAGCGCGTCCTCAACGACGTGCTGCCGCTGCTGTGGCCCGATCCGCGCGCGCTCGACGCGATCGACGAGTTCCTGGGCTGGGACGACTTTCGCGTACTGGACGACCTGCGCGTGCTGGACGACGAAAACGCGCGCGCGCTGCGCGAGCGCCACACGGTCTACGGTTTGGCCGCCGAGTTCAACGCCGAGCGCGACCTGCACGTCTTCGAGTACTGCGAGCGCGCGCTGCGCGAGCGCTGGGGCGAGGCGGTCTGGGCCGACTCGCAAGAACAGCTCCTGCACCGCCTCCCGCTGGGCACGGCGGGCAACGCGCCGACGGTGCGGGTGCGGCTGACCGGACGGATCGTCGACGCGCGCGTCGCGTCGGACTTGATCGGGAAGCTGTCGGGGAAAGCCTACTGGCGCAAGCTATTCGTCCGAGCGGCGGCCGCCGAGGTCGACGCCGCGCGGGCCGTCTGCGCCGAGATCATCGCGACCGGCGGCCAGCCGAGCTTGTTCTAAGAGATGGGCACAGAACTGTTCCAGACGATCTTCGTTTGGGCGTACCGGACGCTGGGAGTGTATTGGCCGCCCCTCTTTGCGCTTGCCGCGATCCAGGTCGTCATCCCGATGACGGAGATCGCGCTTGCTCAAGGCCACGAACACGCACTGCCGTTGGCTCTCGGCAGCAGCCTCGGCCTCATCCAGATCCTGATGGTAACGTGCACCTCGGCGGCGATGTACCTCGTCGTCACTGCCGCTCCAGGAACCGGCACCGTGGCGATGCGTCGAACGTTCCTGCGCGGCGCTTGGCGCTTCTTGCCGCTCGGAGTCGCGCCCGCTCTTTTGTACCTTGTCACCACGACCGTCTTCGGCTTCATCGCAGTACACGGGCAGACCGATCATGCGCAAGCGCGGGCTTCTGCCGGCTTCGCGCTTCTGCTGGCGGACGTCGTTCTGGTGGTACCGTCGTTTCTGCTGCTGGTGGCGTTTGTCAACGCTGTCGTCGAGCGGACGACGCCCCTGACGTCGCTGCGCAACGCGTGGCGGCGAACCGACTATGCCGGCTGGGGCCTCGCGATCGGCCTGGTGATCGCGAGCGGATTCCTAGCGTTCTTGGTTCCGGCCGTGGTCGAGTGGATCGCCAACGGGCTGTTTCCCCCGGCACGCGTTCCCTTCAACCTGACGTTTCCGGCCAACCCGCCCGGGGCGCCTTTCCCGCCCCACGGTCCGTTCACGTCCGTACCGACGGGGGTTACCGTGCCCGGCCCGTACGGCAGCGGGATCCCTTGGGGCGCACACCTGGCGATGAAGCTGGTGAATATTCCGCTCAATGCCTACCTCGGAATGGTCGCCCTGGGGACGGCGCTGGCGTTTGCCGATCTCGCCGATTTCGGCTCGGAGCCGCCCGCGCGCGAACTCGTGACACCGGACGTCGTCCTGCGCCGACGCGATCGCTACGATCGCGACGTCTAGCGAACGGCGGCCTGTTGCGGTTTTACCAGCGCCGGAAACGCGGTGCGCAGGTGCGCCAGCTTCGGCAGGTCGTTCTCGACGACGTACGGGTCGTCGGGGTGGCGCGCGACGTAGTGCAGATGGTACGCCTCGGCCGGATAGAACGCTGTTAACGGCTCGAGCGTGGTGACGATCGGCGCGCCGAAGACGTGCTGCGCGGTCAGCTGAGCGATCGTCGTCTGCGCGGTCGCGCGCTGCGCGGCGTTGGCGAAGAAGATCGTCGAGCGGTACTGGGTGCCGCTGTCCGGGCCCTGGCGGTCGAGCTCGGTCGGGTCGTGCGCGACCCGGAAATAGACTTGGAGCAGCTGCTGATACGAGATGACGCGTGGGTCGTAGAGGATCTCGACCGACTCGGCATGGTGCGTCGTGCCGGTGCTGACGATCTCATAGTGCGCGCTTGCCGCGCTCCCGCCGGCGAAGCCCGGCGTCGCGCGGACGACGCCGCGCAGCGACCCGAAGACCGCCTCCATCCCCCAGAAGCAGCCGCCGGCCAGGACGGCCCGCTCGGTGCCGGCCGGCGGCGGCGCGTCGGCGACGGCCGCCAGGGGCAGCCAGGCCGGCGCGCAGACGGCGAGCAGCAGCGCGGCAAGCGCTCCGCCGAGCAGGGTCGAGCGTCGGGACCGGGGGTTCATCACGGGTCTCTCCTGTGGGGGATAGGGGCGGCCGCGGCCGGCCGGCGGTGCCATCGTACCAGGCCCAGCGCCGCCCGTCGGTAAGCGGGCTAACAGGCCGACCCCCGTTGACGGCGGTCGGGCGCCCATGATACGAAACGTTGCAGATGACCGTCTCGATGTTTGGTTACCGGTATTTTTTCGCTCGGCGGATAGCGCCGCGGCGCGGAAGGCCTTTGCCGTAACCGAGTCCCGACGGACCGAACTGCAGAGCCCCTCGCCGATGCGAGGGGCTCTGTGCTTTCTGGAGAGCACATGGACGCCCAGACGCTGACCGACCCAACCGGCACCCCCCCCTTGACGATGACCGCGGCCTTCGAGGGGATCGAGGGCTCGTACTCGCACGCCGTGCTCGAGAACTACGCTGGCCGGCGCGGCGTGGCGTTTGCGCCGTTGGGCTGCCAGACGTACCGCGGAGTCGCGCACGCCGTCCTCTCCGGGCGCGCCGACGTCGGCCTGTTGCCGATCGACAACGCGATCGCCGGAACGATCCGCGAAGGCTACGACGTCCTGGCCGAGTACGAGCTCGACCTGCTCGCCGAGATCGCCTGGCGGATGGACCACAAGCTGCTGGGCGTCCCCGGCGCGACGCTCGAGGGACTGCGTGAGGTCGACTCGCACCCGGTCGTGCTGGCCGAGTGCGGCCGCTTCCTGGCCACCCTGCCCGAGATTCGGCGTATCCCCGTCCCCGACACCGGCCTGGCGGCGCGCGACGTCGCCGCGGCTGCCGACCCGGCGCGCGGTGCGATCGCCTCGGCCGCCGCGGCCACTCGCTTCGGCCTGGTCGAGCTGGCCGGAACGATCGCCGACCATCCGGACAACTTCACCCGCTTCATCCTCTTCCGCTCGCGCAACGCGCGCGGGCCGGCGGCCGACTTCGAACCGGCCGAGCACTTCACCAACCGCAAGACGTCGATCGTCTTCGGCGTCGCCGACGAGCCCGGCGCGCTCGGGCGCGTGCTGAGCGTGCTGGGTGACCACGGGCTGAACTGCTCGAAGCTCGACTCGAAATCGCGGCTGGGCGCGACGCACCAGTACGCCTTCTACGCCGACGTCGACGGCGACGTGCGCGACGCGCGCTTCGACGCCGCGCTGCGCGCCCTGCGCGGTGTCACCTCGGTGCTGCACGTCATCGGCAGTTACGACGCAGCGACGGCACCGGCGCGCGTGCGCGTCGCGCCGGCCGTCGTCATCGATCGCACGCCCCCGGCCGCACCGCCGCCGGCGGCGAAGAGTTCGACGCCGAAGGTCACCCGCAAGGATCTCAACGGCCGCTCGCGGGTCGTCGTCGGCGACGTCGTCGTCGGCGACGGTCAGTTCGTCGTCGTCGCCGGCCCGTGCAGCGTCGAGTCGCGCGAGCAGGTGCTGGCGACGGCCGAAGCCGTCGCCGCGGCCGGCGCGGTGATGCTGCGCGGCGGCGCGTTCAAACCGCGCACCTCGCCCTACGCCTTCCAAGGACTGGGCTTCGAGGGCGTCGCGCTGTTGGCCGAGGCGGGCCGTTCGGTCGGACTGCCGATCGTCAGCGAGGTCATGAGCATCGATCAAGTCGAGCGGATGGCGCAGGCGGTCGACCTGCTTCAAGTCGGCGCGCGCAACATGCAGAATTTCGACCTGCTGCGCGCGGTCGGTCGGACGGAGCGGCCGGTGCTGCTCAAGCGCGGGATGGCGGCGACGATCGACGAGCTCCTCTCGGCCGCCGAGTACATCCTGGCCGAGGGCAACCCCAACGTGATCCTGTGCGAGCGCGGGATCCGCACCTTCGAGACGGCGACGCGCAACACGCTCGACCTCTCGGCGATCCCGGTGCTGCGCGAGCGCACGCACCTGCCGGTGATGGTCGATCCCTCGCACGGGGTCGGCGTGCGGCGCTGGATCGGTCCACTCTGCCGCGCGGCCAAGGCGGTCGGCGCTCACGGCCTGTTGGTCGAAGTCCATCCGAACCCCAGCGAGGCCCGCAGCGACGCCGACCAAGCGCTGACCTTCGGCGACTTCGCGCGGATCATGCGCGAGCTCGACGCGATCCCGCTGCTTCAAGACGGCCTCGTGGGGGCCGGCTAAGGGGTCACCGGGCAAGCTGCCGAAGACGAACCAGAGAACCGTTAGGAGGATCGCGATGACCGCCACCGCCACTGCCGCCGTCCCGAGCCCCGCGCGCGAGCGCTGGAGCCCCGAGGAGTGGGCGATTCGCGTCGACCTCGCCGCCGCGTACCGCCTCGTCGCGCACTACGGTTGGGACGACCTGATCTTCACCCACATCTCGGCTCGTCTGCCGGGCCCCGAGCACCGTTTCCTGATCAATCCGTACGGGATGCTCTTCTCGGAGATCACCGCCTCGAGTCTGGTCAAAGTCGATCTCGACGGGCAGGTCGCCGAGCCGACCGACTTTCCGGTCAACCCGGCCGGCTTCACGATCCACAGCGCGATCCACGCTGCTCGCGAGGATGCGCAGTGCGTGCTGCACCTGCACACCGTCACCGGCGTTGCAGTTTCGTGTCAGGAAAGCGGCCTGCTGCCGATCAATCAGACCGCGATGCTGCTCAACGAGGAGATCGGCACGCACGAGTACGAGGGCGTCGCCCTCGACCTCGACGAGCGGCCGCGACTGGTCGACGACCTCGGGACGAAGAACGCGCTGCTGCTGCGCAACCACGGCACGCTGACGGTCGGACCGACGATCCCGGACGCGTTCCTCATGATGTACTTCTTCGAGCGCGCTTGCGCGACGCAGATCGCGCTGTTGGCCGGCGGCGGTCAACTGCACTGGCCGGCCGACGCGGTCCAGCAGGTCGTGCGCCGGCAGGCACAGGGCGGCCTCGGCCCGGTGGCGCGGCTGGCGTGGGGCGGCCTGCGCCGGCTGCTCGACCGGACCGATCCCAGCTACAAGACCTGAGCAGCACGACGGCACCCCGGCGGGCGTAGCGGGGAACCGCACCCGTGACGCGGTAGGAGATGCATCCGCGGCTCCCACCGCGCGGGAAGGGGACTCGCCGATGACCGTCACGCCGCAGTTTCCGCACGAGCAAGCCGAGGACGGGCGGTTCGTGCGCCAGGCCGACGTCTTTCGTGGTTGGGTGACCGCCGACGGGCGCAGTGGTTTTCCGGCGGCGGCCGGGCGCTACCATCTCTACGTCTCGCAGGCCTGTCCTTGGGCGCACCGCACGATCATCGTGCGCGCGCTCAAGCGGCTCGAGGACGCGATCGGGATGACGGTCGTCGACCCGATCCGCGACGAGCTCGGCTGGGCTTTCCGTTCGGTCCCCGGCGCCTCGGTCGACCCGATCAACGGCTTCCGCTATCTGGCCGAAGCCTATCGTGCGACCGATCCCCACTATCACGGCCGCATCACCGTCCCCGTCCTGTGGGACCGGCAGACCAAACGGATCGTCAGCAACTCCGACGACGACATCATGCGGATGCTCGAGACCGAGTTCGACGCCTTCGGCCGCGCCGACCTCGACCTCTACCCGGCGCCGTTGCGCGCCGAGATCGACGCGCTCAACGCGGCGATCTACGAGACGGTCAACGACGGCGTCTATCAGGCCGGCTTCGCGACGACGCAACTCGCCTACGAGACCGCCGCGTATCGCATCTTCGAGACGCTCGACGCGCTCGACGCCCGGCTCGCCGGCAGCCGCTACCTGTTCGGTCCGCGGGCACTCGAGACGGACTGGCGCCTCTTCGTGACGCTGATCCGCTTCGATGCGGTCTACGTCGGCCATTTCAAATGCAACCTGCGCCGCATCGCCGACTACCCGAACCTGTGGGGCTACCTGCGCGACCTCTACCAGATCGACGGGATTGCGCGCACGGTCAACTTCGATCACATCAAGCGCCACTACTACCTGACGCACGACGAGATCAACCCGACCGGAATCGTCCCGATCGGCCCGGCGCAGGACCTGCTCCTCCCGCACGGCCGCGCGGCGCTCTCGCCGAGCGCCGCCTAGTAGAGCTTCTCGGCCTTTTCGTCGACGACGACGTCGACCAGCACCGGACCGTCGGCGTGTAGAGCCTCCTCGAGCACCGCGCGCAGGCGCGCTCGCTCGGCGACGCGCACGCCGCGCAGACCGTACCCCTGCGCCAGCGCGAGGTAGTCGATCCCACCCACCGACATGCTCGGCGTGTCGGTGAACCCGAGCAGCTCGGAGAACGAGCGCATCGCGCCGTATCCGCCGTTGTTCACGATGACGAACGCGATCGGCAGGTGCAGTTGCGCCGCGTTCCACAGACCTTGGATGCCGTAGTGCAGCGAGCCGTCACCGATCAGCGCCAGGACCCGCCGGCTCGGTGCGGCCAGCGCCGCGCCGATCGCAGCCGGCAGCCCGTACCCCAAGCTCCCGCTGCCTGAGGTGAAGAACGCGCCGGGGCGCAGCGGCAACACGTCGTGCAGCGTGGTGTGCGTCGAGGGCGCCTCCTCGACCACGATCGCCTCGCGCGGCAGGACCTCGGCCAGGGTCGCGAGCAATGCCGCGACCGAGATCGTCTCGGCCGAGGGGACCGCCGGCGGCGTGCGCCGCGGCGGCGCGGCGCGCCGGCTCGGCTTCACCCGCGCCAGCAGCCGCGCGAGCGCCGGGCGCAGTGCGGTGACGATCGCCGTCCCGACCCCCGCCGCCGCGGCCAGGTCGGGATCGTCGGTCAGTTGGTAGAGGGTCGTCCCCGGCTCGACGCAGTCGCCGTCGGTGTGGACGTGGTAGTTGAAGACCGGCGCGCCGAGCACGACGACCAGGTCGTGCGGTGCGAGCGTCTCGCGCACGCGCGAGCGCGTGCGCGCCAACGCGCCGGCGAAGAGCGGATGATCTTCGGGAAAGCCGCAGCGGCTGGCCAGGGCGCTCGCCCAAACCGGCGCGGCGAGCCGCTCCGCCAACTCGACCACGGCCTCCGCGGCGCCGTCGCGATCCACCCCGGCCCCAGCGACGAGCACCGGTGAACGCGCCTTGCCGAGCGCGTCGGCGAGGGCGTCGAGCGCGCCGAGGTCGCCGAGTGTCTCGTCGAGCACCTGGCGTGCCGCGAAGGGTGCCGCCTCGCGATCCCAGTCGTCTTCGGGGACCGAGACGAAGGTCGGGCCGAACGGGCGGGTGCCGGCGAACGCGTGGGCCCGCGCGATCGCGCGCGGCACGTCGGCCGCGTTGGCCGGTTCGATGCCCCACTTCACGTACGGGCGGGGAAACAACGGCGCCTCTTTGGCCGACAGAAACGGATCGCCGAGCAGCATCGCGCGGGTCTGCTGCCCGGCCAGGACGACCAGCGGCGCATAGTTGCGCGAGGCGGTGAAGAGCGTCCCGAGCGCGTTGCCGAGGCCGCCGGCCGAGTGCACGCTGACCAGCGCGGGCCGCCCGGTCAGCTGTGCATACGCGTCCGCCATCGCGACGGCGCCGCCTTCGTGCAGCGCCGTCACGTAGCGGAAATCGTCCGGCCACTGGCTCAAGAAGCGCAGCTCGGTCGAGCCGGGGTTGCCGAACACCGTCGTCATCCCCAGCTCGCGCAACAGTGCCACCGTCGCCTCGCGGACGGTCACGGGTCGGGTTGGATCAGAAGGGATACCCGTGTCCCCGCTCCCTGACGGTCAGCCAGCGCCACGTCGTGAACTCCTCGAGATTCGAAAGGCTCCCGAAGCGTCCGCCGTTCCCTGATGCGCCGAAACCGCCGAACGGGATGCGCGGGTCGTCGTTGACCGTCTGGTCGTTGACGTGCGCGAGACCGGTGTGCAGCCGCGCCGCGATGCGACTCGCACGCGCGACGTCGGCCGAGTAGATCCCCGATGAGAGACCGTACTCGGTTTGGTTCGCCAGCGCGACCGCCTCGTCGTCGTCGCGGAAGGTCGTGATCGGCGCGACCGGGCCGAAGATCTCGTCGGTGAACGCCGGCATCGTGGGCGTCACACCGGTCAACACCGTCGGACGGTAGTAGCGTCCCTCGTGCGTCGCGCCGGTCGCGACCCGCGCACCGGCGGCGACGGTGCGATCGACGATGTCGACGACGCGCGCCAACTGCTGCTCGTTGATCAACGGCCCGAGCGCGACCTCGCCGCTCGACGGATCGCCGACCGTCAGCCGCTGCGCGCGCTCGACCAGCTTGGCGACGTACGCGGCGGCGATCTTCTCGTGCACCAGATGGCGGCTCGAAGCCATGCAGATCTGCCCTTGGTGGAAGAACGAGCCGAAGGCGCCGGCCGAGGTCGCCAAGTCCAGATCGGCGTCCTCGAGGACGATGAAGGGCGAGTTCCCGCCCAGTTCGAGCGCGACGCGCTTGAGCGAGCGCCCACCGGCCGCGCCGACCAAACGGCCGACGGCGGTCGAGCCGGTGAACGAGATCATCGCGACGTTCGGGTCCTCGGTCAGTGCCGCACCCGGCTCGGCGTCGCCGGGCAGCACGTGGAAGACGCCCGCCGGGAGACCGGCGCGCTCGAGGACTTCGGCGATCACGAAGCCGCCGATCACCGCGGTCTGCACGTCGGGCTTGAGCACGACGGTGTTCCCCAGCGCGAGCGCCGGCGCGACCGACCGCATCGCCAAGATCAACGGCATGTTCCAGGGCGTGATGATGCCGATGACGCCTAGCGGGACGCGTACGGCGACGCTCTCGACCTCCGGGGTCACCTCGATGACGCTGCGCGCTTCGTAGTCGGCGAGCTTCGCCGCCTCGCGCAGCTCGCCGGCGGCGATCTGGATCTCGAACTGGGCTTTGGGGGTGATCCCGCCCGTCTCGCGGACGTTCCACGGGACCAGCTCGCCGGCGCCGGCCTCGAGCACGTCGGCGGCGCGCAGCAGGATCGCCGCGCGCTCAGCCGCCGGGACGGCGGCCCAGGCCGGGAACGCGGCCGCCGCGCGCCGGCTTGCCGCCGCCACGTCGGCGGCCGAGGCCACGCCGATCCGGCCCAGGACGGCACCGGTCGCCTTGTCGAGGACGTCGGTCGTCCCACCGCTGGCGGCGCGCCAGCCGTCGCTGAAGAGTTGTCCATCCCAGGTCGCGGGGCGCAGCAGCCCCGCTGCAATCGTATCGATCATGGTCATCTCCTCCGTCGTTCATGGTGCCGCGCCACGCGCGGCTAGGGTAGAGCCAGGAATCATGAATTGGCCCAAAGCAACAGGCCAATCGTGGACCTCGTTGCCCTGGCCGGCTGGGAGCGCCGCCCCGGCCGTCTGCCCCACCGACTGGCCACCGCCCTCGAAGAGGCGCTGGTCACCGGCGCCTTGGGCGAGCAGCCCCTGCCGGCGGAGCGGCGCCTGGCGGCGGCGTTGGGAGTCAGCCGCGGAACGGTGACGGCCGCCTACGCCGAGCTGAAGGACCGCAAGCTGGTCGCCAGCCGGCCCGGCGGCTACACGCAGCCCGACCTGGCCGCGCTGGCCGTCCCGGTCCGCGCGGCGCGGCTGGCCGCGCGCTGGGCCGTCGAGGAGACGATCCTGCGCGACTACGCGATGCGCGATCCGCAGGGGCTCGATCTCTCCTTTGCCTTCCTCGACATCCCGGCCGGCGCGCACGCGATGGTCGACGCGGCCTTCACGCGGGCGCTCGCCCACCGCCCGAACCCGACCGGCTACCTCGCCGCCGGGTTGCCCGCCCTGCGCGAGCGCATCGCCGACACGTACGAGAACATCCTCTTGCTGCGCACGATCCCCGAGCAGATCGTCGTGACGCAAGGCGCGTATCAAGCGATCGGTCTGGCCGCGATGCTCGCGCTCTCGCCGGGCGACGTGGTCGTCGCCGAGACGCCGATGTACGCCGGCGCGCTGGACATCTTCCGCGCCCACGGCGCGACGATCCATGACCTCGGCTCGTTCGACGATCCGCGCACCTTCGACGCCCTCGAAGCGGCCGGCAGCCGGATCGCGCTGGTTTACGCGACCAGCGCCTACCGCAACCCGGTCGGCACGACGATCGACCCGCGCGCGGCGGCGCGGCTGGCGCGCTGGTCGGCGCGCGCCGACGTCACGCTGATCGACGACCGGGCGCTGGGGATGTGCGGCTTCGCCGGGACGACGCGGCCGCTGGCGTCCTACGCGCCCGACGCGCCGATCCTGACCTTGGGATCGATCGACAAGACGACCGGCGCCGGGACGCGGATCGGCTGGATGCGCGTCCCACGCGCGACCGCGCCGAAGCTCGCGCGGCTCAAGGCGATCGCCGATCTCACCTCGCCGCCGCTCTTGCAGCAGGTCGCCACCGAACTGCACGACGATCTCACCGCGATCGCGGCGCTGCGCAGCGCGGAGCTGGCGCGCCGCTACGACCGCTTGGCGGCGCGTGTGCGCGCCCGTTTTCCGCGCTGGCGCTGGGCCGCGCCGGCCGGTGGTGCATCGATCTGGGTCGACGTCGGCACCGATGCCGACGCGCTGGTCCGCACGGCGAGCCGGGCCGGCGTCACGATCGTGCGCGGCGCGGTGTTCCTCCCCAGCGGCGAGCGAAGCCGCCACGTGCGCCTGGCGTACGCGCGGTCGGAAGCACTGCTCGATGCGGCACTCGATCGGCTGGCCGCGGCGCTGCGCTAAGGCGATCGCGAAGGCTCCGGGGACGGCGAGGGCGAGGCTCGGGGTGACGGCGAGACGGGCGCGGTGATGACCAGCGGCGAGCCGGTCTCGTCGGTCTGCCCGCTGCGCAAGTTGACGTAGACCCGGTCGCCGGCCAAGGTCGAGCCCTGTTGCTCCAACGCGACGTCGCCGGCGAGGTAGAGCTGGTGGTGTTTGCGGTCGAGGATCATCGTCTCGGCGCTGGCCGTACGGTCGGCGCTGGCGTAGTGCGCGTGGCCGGTCGCGCGGTATGTGTCGAGTTTGCCGCTGACCTCCAGCGCGTCGCAGGTCAGCGTCGAGGGTTCCTTCGCGCCGCCGGCGATCGCGCCTCCGCTCGTGCCGTCGTCTTCGACCCGCACGTGGCCGGTCAACGTCGCGTTCCCGTTCTTGGTGTTGCCGATCGCATGGTCGGCGTACACGACCAGGCCCGGCCGCGTCAAGCGGACCATCCCGGCCGCGGTGAAGTCGCCGCTGCCGGCGTTCCAATGCGCTTGCGGCGTATCGACCGTGTAGTAGCGCCCACCGACCTGCGCGTTGGTGTCGGCGTTCGCCGGCGGCGGTTCGATCGCGAGCGCGGTGAACGCGAGCGCGAGCACGTACCGCCGCGTCGCCGCCCACGCACCGGCGCTCACGGCGCCACCGGCGTGAGCAGCGGTTCGCCGCGCAAGAAGGCAATCAGGTTGTCGGCCGCCAGGAGCGCCATCCGCGTCCGCGTCTCCACCGTCGCGCTGCCGACGTGCGGGACGACGACGACGTCCTCGCGGCGCAGCAGCGGATGGTCGGGCGGGAGCGGCTCCGGATCGGTCACGTCGAGCGCCGCGCCGCCCAGGCGGCCGGACTCGAGCGCACGCAGCAGCGCCGCCGTGTCGCAGATGGCCCCACGCGCGGCGTTGACGAACAGCGCACCGGGCTTCATCTTCGCGAAGGCGGCGTCGTCGAACAACCCGCGCGTCGCCGGCCCGAGCGGGACGAGCACGACCAGCGCGTCGGCTTGCGCCAGCAGCTCGTCGAAGCTGCGGTAGGCCGCCCCGGTGACCGTGTCGTCGTCGCGCCGCCGGCGGTTGTGATAGAGCACGCGCATCCCGCTGAGATGCGCGCGGCGCGCGACGTCGAGCCCGATCGCACCGAAGCCGACGATCCCCAGCGTCGCGCCGGCCAGGTCGTGCCCGTACGGTGCGCCCTCCTGCATCCAGCGGCCCGAACGGACCCAGTCGATCCCCTGGCCGAGCCGCCGCAGCCCGATGAGCACCAAGCCGTAGGTCAGGTCGGCGACGGCCGCGTTGAGCGAACCGCGCGTGTTGGTCAGCGCGATGCCGCGCCGGGCGAGTTCGCCGACCTCGATGTTGTCGTAACCGACCGAGACGGTGGCGACGATGCGCAGCGCCGGCGCACCCGCCAGCAGCGGTGCGTCGACGGGGACGCTGGAGCCGACGAGCAAACCGTCGGCCGTCGCGAGCGCGTCGCGCCAGCGCTCGCGCGGCAGCGCGCTGACGTCGACGACGTCGGCGTGCGCGGCCAAGCGGTCGAGGACCGCCGGCCCAACGGCGGTCGCGACGACCAGCTCCGGTCGTTTCACGGTCGCGTGTGCACGAAGCCCAGCGAGATCCAGGGCACAAACGCGACGATCAAGAGGCCGACGATCAGCGCCGCGAGGTACGGGAGCAGTGGCTTGATCGCGCTTTCGGGCTGGGCTTTGCCGATCGCGCAGGCACCGAAGAAACCGATCCCGACCGGCGGCGAGAACAAGCCGACGCCCATCGCCAGCACCGCGATGATCGCGTAGTGCACCTCGTTGATCCCGGCCGCCTGGGCGACCGGGAAGAGCAGCGGCGCGAACAGCACGATCGAGGGGATCCCCTCGAGCACCGAGCCGATCACGATCCAGAACACGATCGAGACCAACAGGATGCCGACCTTGCCGCCCGGCGCGTGGGCCAGCATGTCGGCGAGCTGCTGTGCGAAGCCGGACTGGGTGAGCGCCCAGCCCATCGCCGTCGCGGTCGCGATGATCAACAGGATCGCGCCCGCCAGCGCCACCGTGTCGATCAGGATCGGATAGAAGCGCCGCCAGTCGAACTCTCGGTAGATAAAGACGCCGACGGCGATCGTATAGATGACGCCGACCACGCTGACCTCGGTCGCCGTCGCGATCCCCGCGACGACGAAGTAGCGGATCAAGAGCGGGAGCAGCAGGCCCGGCAGGGCGACGACGAACGCCTTGGCGATCGTGGCGAACGCGGCCGGCTTGGAGAGGGTCGCGTTCTCGCGCTTGGCATCCCACAGGGCGACCGCGACCAGCAAGATCGAGCAGACCAGCGCCGGCAGCAAGCCGGCAGTGAACAGCGCCGCGATCGAGACGCCGGTCACCGAGCCGATGATGATCAGCACCAGACTCGGCGGGATCGTCTCGGCCATCGCGCCCGACGTCGCCAGCAGCGCGATCATCGAGGTGCGCTTCTGGCCGCGCCGCTCCATGTCGGGGAAGAGCACCGGCGCGACGGCCGCCATGTCGGCGATCTTCGAGCCGCTGATCCCCGAGACCAGGTACATCGCCGCGACCAGCACGATCGAGAGGCCACCGCGCAGGTGGCCGACGAGGCTGGCCAAGACCTCGACCAGCCGTCGCGCGATCCCGGCCGTATCCATCAACAGGCCCAGGAAAATGAACAGCGGGACGGCCAGCAAGACGAGGTTCGAGATCCCCTCGTCCATCCGGCCGACGACGGTGTTCAGCGGGACCGTCGTCGTGATGGCGAGATAGCTCAGCGTCCCGACCCCGAAGGCGAACGCGATCGGGATCCCGATCGTGATGCACGCACCGACCAGCACGACGAAGAACACGACCAAATTGAGGTTGCCCAGGCCGGCGAACGCGCCGCGGCCGAACCACGCCGCCGCGCTGATCACGACCGCCGCGGCGACGACGCCGGCGACCACGCCGGGGCGTCCTTCCGAGAGCCGCAGCAGCGCCAGCACCAGGATCAGCGCCAGGCCGACGATGATCGCCAGCACGACATACGACTGCGGGATGCTCAGCGCCGGGGTGAGGTCGATCTGCTCTTGCTTGAAGAACGCGACGCTGGCCGGTATCAGCTCGATGACGAAGATCGCGGTCACGACCGACGAGATCGTCTCGAGGACGTCGCGCACGTGCGGCGAGGAGCGCCGCAGCACGACCGAGAGCCGGATGTGCTCGCCACGCCGGTAGGCGACGACCGCCCCCAGCATCGCCAACCACAGGAACAGGATCGTCGCCAGCTCGTCGCTCCAGACCAGCGGCCGGACCAGGACGTAGCGGCAGAACACCCCCGCCGCCAGGATGATCACCTCGACCACGACCAACAGCGCCGCGATCGGCTCGACGATCGCACCGATCGCGCGGTCGACCGCCGCCGTCCAGGCGTGCCGGAAGACGAACCGCGGGACGCCGACCTCGGCGTCGATGATGCTCTCGGCTATCGCCATACGGTCACGCGAGCTTGTTGGCGTACTTCTCGAGCGCCGCCCACGCTCGCTCGCCGAACTCCGCCTTCCAGCGCTGGTAGTAGTTGGCGGCGACGAGCTTCGCCTTGAAGCTCGCCTTGTCGACTTCGTTGAAGACCATCCCCAACCGCCCCAGCTTGTCGCGCACCGACTTGTTCAGGTAGACGTTGTCGTTGCGCGCCTTCAGCGTCGCGGTCGCCATCTCGTCGGCGACGATCGCTTGCAGGTCCTTGGGCAGCCGGCCCCAGATGTCTTGGTTGGCCAGCGTCCAGTAGCCCGACCAGATGTGGTCGGACATCGAGACGTACTTCTGCACCTCGTAGAACTTCTGCTGCAAGATCAGGAGCAGCGGGTTCTCCTGCCCGTCGACGACGTGCGTTTGCAACGAGGTGTACAGCTCGCTCAGCGAGATCGGCGTCGGTGAGGCGCCCAGCGATTGGAAGGTGTCGACCCGAATCTTCCCCGGCGAGACGCGGATGCGCAGGCCCTGCAGATCGGCGACGTTGCGGATCGGCTTGGTCGCGGTGGTGATGTCGCGAAATCCGTTCTCCCAGATCTTGTCGAACACGACGATCCCGGCCGTGCGGATGGCGTCGCGGATCACGCCGCCGAGCTCCCCGTCCATCGCGCGGAAGACGACGTCGCGGTTGGGAAAGGCGTAGGCCAGGTTCTCGATCGAGGCCAGCGGGACGACCGAGTTCAGGAACGCGCCCGGCAGCGCGAGCATCTCGGTCGCGCCGCTGCGCAGTTGCGAGAGCATCGAGGGGTCGCTGCCCAGGACGCTGGCCGGGTACGAGGTGATCTTCAGCCGGCCGCCCGTGCGTTTGAGGATCCGGCCGAAGGCTTCGACCGACCGCACGTTGATCGGGTGATCGATCGGCAGATCGTGCCCGTACTTGAAGTTGAAATCGGCGGCCCGGGCGGGGACGGCGACCCCGATCGAGGCGAACGCCGCGGCGGCGCCGCCGACGAACTGCTGGCGAGTGACCGGCATAGGAACCTTCCTCCCCGGAAATGGGCGCGGGCTGGGGGCTCTTTTCCTTACGGCTTCGAGCGTGCGGTGTCCCGGTAGCGCGGGTCGGCGATCGCGCCGCGCTCCGCCAACGACCGCAGCTCCGCATCGGAGAGGCCCAGCTCGCGGGCCAAGACGTCGGCGGTGTCGGCGCCGACCACGCTCGGGCCGGGCGTCGGCTCGACCGTCCCGGCGCGCGCGAAGCGCGGGAAGGCGTTGGCCATCGTCAACGGCCCAAGCTCGGGGTCGTCGACCTGCACCAGCGAGCCGCGCGCGGCGACCTGCGGGTTGGTGAAGACGGAGTCGATCGTCTCGAGCGGCCCGGCCGCGCAGCCGGCCGCCGTGAAGCGCGCGATGGCGTCCTCGCGCGTCCGCGCGGCGCAGAAGCCGCTGAGCAGCGCGTCGAGCTCCTCACCGTGCGCGACGCGGTCGCGGTTGGTGCGAAAGCGCGGGTCGGCGACCAGCTCGTCGCCGCCGATCGTGCGCAAGACGCGCTCGGCGACGTCCTGCGTGCTCCCCGACAGCGCGACCCAGGCGCCGTCGGCGCAGCGGTAGGCGCCGCGCGGCGCGGTATCTTCCATCCGGTTGCCCAGCCGCGCGTGCAACGTCCCGTTGGCCGCGTACTCGATCAGCTGCGACTCGACCAGTCGCAGCACGGCCTCGTAGATCGCGAAGTCGATGATCTCGCCGGCCCCGGTGCGCAGCCGCCGCGCGTAGGCCGCGCAGACGGCCGCCGCCGCGGCCTGACCGGCCATGACGTCGGCCAGCGGGACCGGTGGCAAGAGCGGCGGCCGATCCTCCCAACCGCTGACCGAGGCCAATCCCGTCATCGCCTCGGCCAGCGTCCCGAAGCCCGCCCGGTCGCGGTACGGACCGTCTTGCCCGAAGGCGGTCATGCGCAACACGACCAGGTGCGGCGCGACGGCCAACAGCCGCTCGGGGCCGAGTCCCCACCGCTCGAGCGTCCCGGGCCGGAAGTTTTCCAAGAAGATGTCGAACGAAGGCAGCCAGCGCACCAGCAGTTCCTGCGCCTGCGCGTCGTGCAGGTCGAGGGCGACGCTCCGCTTCCCGCGCGCCAGCGACTTCCAGTACAGGCCGACGCCGTCGCGCTGCGGGCCGTAGCGGCGCGAGTGATCGCCGGACCCCGGCCGCTCGAGCTTGATCACCTCGGCGCCGAAGTCGGCCAGCATCGCCGCCGTGGCCGGCGCAGCGATCATCGTCGCGCAGTCCAGCACGCGCACGCCGCGCAACGGTCCGCCGTTCGCCATCAGCCTCTAGAGTCGGGTGCGCGCGGCCGAAATCCCCTCGCCGCCGGGCGAGTTAGGTCCCGGGCGGACGGACGGCGGTCGGGACCAGGTCCGGGCCGGGGATGATGTGCGGGCCGAAGCGGAACGGCCCGTTCGCCTGATCGGGGACGTTCGCCGGATAGAACGCCGGCGGGACCGGAAAGCCGGCCGTGCCCCAGCGTGGACCCGGCGTGTTCTCCGGCGCGGGCGACGGCCTCCGCATCGAGAACCCCGCCAGCGAAAGCGGTACCGTGTAGCGCACCAGCGCGCTCTGCGAGATCGGGCCCAGCGGCGTCGTCGCCTCCTGAGCCGCGGCCGGAAGCGCCAGCGCGAGGAGCGCGAGGACGGCCAGCGGGCGGCGCAGTGTCGCGGCGAGCATGGGCATGCCCCCATCATACCCCGAACCGCACGCCTTGCGGCGCCGAGCGTCGGTTAGCGGGCCGGGGCGTCGAACAGCGACGGCTCGCGCTCCCCCAGGCGCGACGGTCCGTCGCCCTCGCCGTCGGTGTAGCCGGCGCGCCGCGGCGCGAAGGCGACGTAGACGACCGGGACCAGCAGCAGCGTGAGCGCCAGCGAGCTGGCCAACCCTCCGATCACGACGGTGCCGAGCGAACGCGCGGCTTGCGCGCCCGGATCGAGCACCAGCGCCAGCGGGGTCATGCCGGCGATCATCGCGACCGTCGTCATCATGATCGGGCGGAATCGTTCGCGCGCCGCTTCGCGCATCGCGCGGACGCGATCCATCCCTTCCCGCATGCGGTGGTTGGCGAAGTCGACCAGCAGGATACCGTTCTTGGTGACCAGCCCGATCAGCAGCACCGAGCCGATCAGCGAGAACAGGTTGAGCGTCTGGTGGGTGAGCGCGAGCGAGCCGACCGCGCCGACCGCGGCGACCGGGACGGCGAACATGATGATGAACGGCGTGCGGTAGCTGTTGTAGAGCGCGACCATCAGCAGGTAGACCAGCAGGACCGAGAGCAGCAGCGCGATCCCCATTCCGGAGACGGTGTTGCTGACTTCCTGTTCGTTGCCGCCCGACGACGCGGCGACGGTGACCGAGGCGGGCAAGTGCAGCGCCGCCAGCCGGTGCGAGAAGTCGCGCTGAACGTTGGACAGGGTCGCGCCCGCGCTGAGGTTTGCGCCGACGTAGACGACGTTCTGGCGGTTGATGCGCATGATCATCGGCGGCGCCGGGGCCTGGACGAGGTGCGCGATGTCGCCGACGTGGATGATCGAGCCGTCGGAGGCGCGCACCGGAATCGACTCGATCGCGCTCAGCGAGTCCTGCGCGGCCAGCGGATACGTCACCAGCACGTCCTTGAGACCGTCGGGGCCGGTGAACTGGGTCGCGAGGTCGCCGCCGAAGGCCGCTTCGATCGCGGTCGACGCGGTGCCGACGCTGGCGTCGAGCGTGCGCGCGCGATCGCGGTTGAACTGCACCTCGACCTGCGGCGCGTCGCCCGGATCGGAGCTGGTCACGTCGATCGCCCCGGGCGTCGCTTTGAGCACCGCGTCGACCTTCGCCGCCCACGCCTCGGGCTGACCGTCCAAACTCGAGACGACCTCGTCGATCGGCTGCGTGTTGCCGCCCGACGTGTCGGTCGCGGGGACGGCGACGACGGTCGCGCCCGGGACGAGCCGCTGCGCCTGCGCTTGCAACTGCTGGACCCAATACGCCGTCGAGTGCGCGCGCCGCTCGATCAGGAAGACGTCGATCTGGGCGACGGCACCGTTGTTGATGTAGCCGGTCAACTGGCCCATGTACGCGCCGGCCATCGACGCTTCGGTCTGCAGGTCGGGGATGCGGTCGACGACCTGCTCGACCTGCAGCATCCCGGCCCGCGTCGTCTGCAGCGGTGTCCCGGCCGGATAGTTCAGGGTCAGGTACAGCTCGCCGCGGTCGACCGGCGGGATGTACTCGAAGCCGACGATCCCGAGGGGAACGAGCGCCACGGCGACGAGCAGCGAGAGCGCGGAGATCAGGACGACGGTGCCGCCGTTGCGCAGCCCCCAACGCAGCGCGCGATCGACGTACCAAGACCGCAACTGGTCGAAACGGGCGGTGAAGGCGTCGATGATCCCCCACGGCCGCCAGTTCGAGAGCAGCGCCCAGCGCCCGGCCAGGCTCGGCGTGACGGTGAACGAGACGAACAGCGAGGTCAGCGTCGCGACCGTGACGACCAAGCCGAACTCGCGTAGGAACAGGCCGACCGCGCCGGGCAGGAACGAGATCGGCAGGAAGACGACCACGTCGACCAGCGTGATGACGATCGCCGCGACGCCGATCTCGGTCCGGCCGTTGACTGCCGCCTCGGTCGGCGATTCACCGCGCTCGAAATGGCGCTCGACGTTCTCGAGCACGACGATCGAATCGTCGACCAGGATCCCGATGATCAGCGTCATCGCCAAGAGCGAGACTGTATCGAGGGTGAAGTGGGCCAGCTTCATCGCCGCCAGGGTGACCAACAGCGAGGACGGGATCGCGATCATCACCACGACCGCGTTGCGCCACGAGCGCAGGAAGAACAGCATCACCAGGCCGGTGAAGGCGATCGCCTCGATCAGCGTGCGCACGACGCCTTGCAGCTGCTGCTCGGTGTAGGTCGACTGCACGTTGAGGACCGAGAACTCGACGTCGGGGTAGGTGCGGCGCAGCGCCGGCAGCTCGGCCAGCACGTGCCGGGAGGTGTCGACCTCGCTGGTCCCGGCCGACTTCTGGATGTCCAGCTCGACGCACGGGATCCCGTTGGAGTACGCGAAGACACGCTGGGTCTCGTAGGTATCGACGACGTTCGCGATGTCCCCGATCCGGAAGTAGCGTGGCTGGGTGGTGAAGGGATTGGTCGTCGAGCTCGCGCTGCTGGAGCCCGACGCCGCGACGAGCAGGTCGGCGACAGTCGGGACGTTCTGGATGTCGCCCCGCACGTCCAAGTTCGTCTCGCGGTTGGGTGAGTACAGGATGCCGCCCGGGGCGCGGATGTTGTTGTTGGTGATCGAGCTGACGACGTCGGTCAGCGTCAGGCCCGACGAGCTGAGCTTGTTCGGATCGACGTTGACCTGAATCGAGGGCGTCACCGTCCCGTTGGCCTGGACGAACGAGACGCCGGGAACCTGTTCGAGCTGCGGCACGATCTTGTTGATCGTCAGCGACGAGAGGTCGCCAGGGGCGAGCGAGCGCGAGCGCAGCACGAGCGAGACGACGACGGCTTCGCTCGGATTGTAGAGGGAGATCTGAGGCGACTGGACGTCGTTGGGGATCGAGTGCTGCGCGTTCTGGACGCGGCCCTGGACCTGGACCAGGTCGTTGTTCTGATCGGAGTTGAGCTGGAAGACCGCGACGATCGAGGCTTGACCGGGCTGAATCGAAGTCTCGAGGTAGTCCAGCTGCGGCGAGCCGGCGATCTGGTCTTCCATCGGGCGCACGATCGCGTCGCGCATCTCGCTGGTCGAGGCGCCCGGATAGGTAAGCAGCACCTGGATCGACGGTGTATCGGTGCTGGGAAACTGCTGCTGGACGAGCAGCGTGGCCGCGATCGTCCCGGCCAACAGGACCAGCGCCAGGAAGACCGTGACCAGCGTCGGTCGCTGCACGAACACCCGCGTCAACGACATCTAACGGACCTCCAGCGGTTGTTCCGGGTGCGCGTCGGAGGTCAGGCGTTCGAGCGCGACCTTCTTGGGTGGGCCGGGTGCGAGCCAGACGTAGACGACCGGCACCAGCACCAGCGTCAAGATCAGCGAGCTGGTCAAGCCGCCGATCACGACCGTCCCGAGCGAGCGTTTCGCGGCTGAACCGGGATCGAGCGCCAGCGCGAGCGGGAGCATCCCGGCGATCATCGAGAGCGTCGTCATCAGGATCGGGCGGAAGCGCTCGCGCGCCGCCTGCCGGATCGCGCTGACCTTGTCGAGGCCGGCCTCGACTTTGAGGATCGCGAAGTCCACCAATAGGATCCCGTTCTTGCTGACCAGGCCCACCAGCATGACCGTCCCGATCAACGAGAACAGGTTCAGCGTCTGACCGGTCAGCGCGAGCGCACCCAGCGCGCCGATCGAGGCGACCGGGATGGCGAACATGATGACGAACGGGACTCGATACGCGTTGTAGAGCGCCACCATCAACAGGTAGACCAGCCCCAGCGAGAGGATCAGCGAGGTCCCCAACCCTTCGACGGTTTGGAACGCGCTTTGCTGCTGCCCGCCGGCGGCGGCGCCGACCACGACGGTGTCGGGGAGATGCAGCGCTGCGACGCGCTGCATGAAGGCCCGCTGGACATTGGTCAACGCGTAGCCCGGCTCCAGGTTCGCCCCGATGTGGATCACGGTCTGACGGTTGATGCGGGTGGCCAGCGCCTCTTCCGGGCTGTTCTGCAGCCGCGCGAAGTCGCCCAGATGGACGATGTCGCCGTTGAGCGCCCGGACCGGCAGCGTCGTCAGCGTCGAGATCTGCGACTGATCGGCCATCGGATAGAGTACCTGCACGTACTTGGTGCCGGTCCCGTTGGTGGTGTCGAACTGCGTCGCGAGCGTTCCGCCGAAGGCGGCGCGGACGGCCTGCGCCGCCGAGCCGATCTGGACGTCGAGCGCGCGCGCGCGGTCGCGGTCGAACTGGATGTCGAACTGCGGCGAGAGCTGCAGTGCCGAGCTGTTGACGTTCGAGGTCCCCGGCGTGTCCTCGAGCGCCTGCAGGACCTTGGGCGCCCAGGCATCGGGCTCGCCGCGGGTCGCGCTGACCGTCGCGTCGATCGGCTGCTGGTTCCCGCCGCGCGTCCCGGTCGCCGGCACCGCGAAGATGCGCGCGTCGGGGACCAGCTGATGCCCGATGCGGTTCATCATCGCTGCGATCTGATCGGTCGTGTGCGTGCGGTGGGCCAGCGTCAGCAGGACGCGGATCTGCCCGTTGGACCCCAAGTTGACGCTGCCGCCGAAGCCCGCTTGCGAGCTGCCCGAGGTCGAGGTGATCGTGTCGATGTCGGGCAGCTGCATGAAGCGCGCCGAGAGCAGGCGTACCGCCGCGTCGGTCGTGGTCAGCGGCGTCCCGGTCGGGAACTGGACCGTGCAGAAGATTTGGCCGCGGTCGACCGCCGGGATGAACTCGAAGCCGATGAAGCCGAGCGGGATCAAGGAGATCGCAGCCACCGTCAGGACCAGCGCGCCGCCGAACACGAGCCAGCGCCAGCGCAGCGCGCCGTCCAACACGCGCCCGGCATAGAACGAGCGCAGCCGTTCGAAGCCGCGGGTGAAGGCCTGGACGATCCCGGGCGGGCGCCAGGTCGAGAGTAGCGACCAGTTGCCGGCCAGCGACGGCGTGACGGTGAACGAGACGAAGAGCGAGGTCAGGGTGGCGATCGTGACGACCAGACCGAACTCCGCCAAGAAGCGTCCGATCTGGCCGGGGAGAAACGCGATCGGGAGGAACACGACCACGTCGACCAGCGTGATCACGACCGCCGCCGGCCCGATCTCGGCCCGGCCCAAGATCGCCGCGGTACGCGGCGCCTCCCCGTCCTCGTAGTGCCGCTCGACGTTCTCGAGCACGACGATCGAGTCATCGACCAGGATCCCGATGATCAGCGTCATGGCCAGCAGCGAGACGGTATCGATGGTGAAGTTGACCAGCTTCATCACGAACAGCGTGACCAAGAGCGAAGTCGGGATCGCGATCATCACCACGATCGCGTTGCGCCAGGAGCGCAGGAAGAACAGCATCGCGATGCCCGTGAAGCAGATCCCCTCGAGCAGCGTCTGCATGACGCTCCACAGCTGCTGCTCGGTAAACGTGGCCGCGTTGTTGAGGACCTTGAGCTGGATGTCGGGGTACTGTGCCGCCAGCCCCGGCAGCGCGTCGATGACCGCCTGCGCCGCCTGCACCTCGCTTGCGCCGGTCGCCTTTTGCGCCTGCAACGTGACCGCCGACCTGGCATCGACGTACGAGGCGACGCGCTTGGGCTCGAAGCTGTCGTCGACCGTGGCGACGTCGCCGATCCGCGGCAGGAGCTGCGCGGTCGAGAACGGGTTGGTCACGCTGGCCCCCGCGCCGGAGGACGCGCCGCCACCGCCACTGGGCAGTGCGGTGATCGGCGCGGGCACGACCCGCGCGATCGCCGGCGGCGCGACGCTGGTCGCGGTCGTCGTCGAGATCAAGGCCGGCGCGCTCGTCGGCGGCGCGGTCACGCTCGCGGCCGGGACCGCCTGCGCGGCCGGCGGCTCGGTCGCCGTTGCGAGCGTCGTCGCTCCCGTCGTCGTGCTGCTCGTGGTGGGGGTCGTCGCGGACGTCGTCGACGTCGTGGCGCCGGCCGCGACCGGTGCCGCGCTCGCTGCGCCGGCTGCCGCGCTGGTCGTGGTGAAGGTGCTCGTCGTCGCGGTCGACGTGGTGCTCGCGCCGCTCGACGACGAGTTCGCGGCGGCCACGGCGGCGCTCGTGCCGCCGCCCGCCCCACCGCCGACCACCGGCGCGGTCGTCGTCGTTGTCGCGCTCGCCGCCGCGGCGTTCGAGAGCGAGAGCGCCTGGTTCGTGCTGCCGCTCAGGTTCGAGTACTTCTGGTTCACCGAGCCCGAGGGCGAGGTCGCGCCGAGCAGCACCGCCGTCGAGCCGGTCAACAGCAGGTTGGCGACCGAGGCCGGCGTCTGCACGTCGCCGCGCACGTCGATGGTCGTCTCGCGGTTGCCGAGATAGGCGATCCCGCCCGGCGCGCGCACGTTGTTGGCTTGGATCGAGCTGACGACGTCGGTCGTGGTGAAGCCCCAGGCGTTCAGCCGATTCGGATCGACGTTGACCTCGAGCGCCGGCGTGACGGTGCCGCTGGCCGAAACGCTCGAGATCCCGTACACCTGCTCGAGCGCCGGGATGATCTCGTTGGTCACCACGCCCGAGAGCTGCGGCAGGTTGAGCGAGCGCGAGGTCACCGCCAGCGTCACGACGGTGATCTGCGCCGGATCGAAGGTGCGGACGGTCGGCGCCGGCAGGTCTTGCGGCAAGGCCGCCTTGGCGGTCTGAAGCCGGTCTTGCACCTCGGTCAGGTCGGTCGTCTGGTTCGAGTCCAGCGTAAAGGTCGCCGAGATCGAGGCCTGGTTCTGCTGGATCGACGTCGTGATGTGGTCGAGGTCGGGCGCGCCGGCGATCGCGTCCTCGACCGGGATCACGACCGAGTCACGCAACTCCGAGGGCGAGGCGCCCGGATACGAGACGGCGACGTTGATCGTCGGGAAGTCGATGTTCGGGAACTGTTGCTGGACGAGCGTCGCCAGCGAGAACGCGCCGACGAGCGAGATCAAAGCCACCAGCACGAAGACCAGCGGCGGCCGATTGACGAAGAGTTGCGTGATGCGGCGCATCACTCCTCGGCGAGGGTCTGCCCGTCGGAGAGGCCGAGCTGACCGTTGCTGACGACGAACTGCCCGGCACGCAGCCCGGTGACGATCGAGGTCGTACCGTCCGAACCGACCTCGCGCACGTGCGTGACCTTGGCCACCACGTCGACCAGTTGGTCCTGGGCGAGCATGACCGTCGTGTGCGTGTCGTCGAGGAAGGCGGCCGTCGGGATCCCGACGCCGGTCACCGGCGGCAGCGACGCCGACGCGGTGACGGGCAGACCCGATTGCAGGCGGCCGTCGGCATTGGTGACGAGCACCTTGACGGTGAAGTTGGTCGAGCCGGGCGTCACCTGACCGAGCACCGCGACGACCCGCCCGCTATAGGTGGTGGAGGAGGTCCCGGCGACGGTCAGCGTCACCGGCGCGCCGACCGGGATGGCGAAGGTGTCGGAGCTCGAAGCGTTCAGCTCGGCATACACCTGGTCGAGCCGCTGCAAGGTGAAGATCGTGCGCGAGCCCGGATACTCGCCGGGGTTGAGATTACGGTTGATGACCACGCCGTTGATCGGCGAGACGATCGTCGCGCGCGCGATCTGGGTCTGGTACTGCCGCACCGTCGCTTGCGCCTGGGTCACGACGGCGTGCGCCGCACGCGCGTCGGCGACCGCCCCCGCTACGTCGGAGGCCTGGAGGCCGGTGGTCATCGTACCGTTGACGTTTTCGTTGATGACCGCCGACTGGAGCTGTGCCTGCGCGTTGCGAACCGCGGCTTGATCGTTGAGCACCTGCGTCTGCTGCTGGTCGAGCACTTGCTGCGCGACGTAGCCGTTGGCGAACAGCTGCCGGTCGCGGACGAGGTTCGCCTGGTCGTTGGTGAGGTTCTGCTGCGCCTGCGCGACCGCGGCGTGCGCGGATTGCACCGAGTTGCCGCCTTGGCCGATGTTCAGCGTCGCCGTGTAGCGGGTCTGCGCGACCTTGGCATCGTCGGACTCGGCCGTGCGCTGGTCGGTGACGACGGCCGCTTCGGCCTGCGCCAACTGCGCCTGCAAGTCGGCCGTGTCGAGCACGGCCAGGACCTCGCCGGCGTGGACGCGGTCGCCTTCGTTGACGTTGACGACGTCGGTCGGCTCGGAGAGGGAACTCGTGATCGCGACGTTCACCAGCGGGGCGACGAAGCCCGAGATCGTCGTGCTGGCCCGAACCGTGGCGACCTTGGCGGCGGCCGTCGGGATCGGATTCGGCGAGGACATGCTCCGCGCGCGCCCGCCCGCACCCCCACGATGGGCGCAGCCGACCGTCGCCACCGCGACGACCAGCAGGCCGAGTAGGAGGGTTCGCGATCGGTTCATCGGCGCTCGAGCCGCAGCGTCATGGGTGTGGGGACTCCTCCGGGCAGAATCCAGAGTATGGCCGGGAAGCCTGCGATTCCCCTAGGGGGTTCGCGCCGGCGCATGAACGCGGGGTGAAACCTGGCCTCCTGCGGCGACGTACCCTACACGATGCACCGCCTACCGGAGGGACCCCGCGCGTGAACGCCGCCGCCGACTACGCCGCCGCCCTCGCCCAACTGAACCGCGCGCTGCCCGCCTACGTCTCGTACGTCGACCACACCAGCGGCGGCTGGGGCCCGTTTCACGGCGCCGAGTCGCGGGTCATCGTCGTGCACGTCCCCGACGGCCGCATCATCAAAGGCCACCCGTCCGCGATCCAGATCGGGGTGAATACCCACTTGTACGACAACAACGTGGTGACGTATCCGCCGTTCCAGCCGGCCTGTTACGTCCCCGATGCGGCCAGCGGCGCGACCTTCGACGGACGGCCCGCCGAGCTGATCGCCGTGCACGACCGCTGCCGCCGCCCCGACGAGGACGCCGCCTTCCAGACACTCTACGTCGACCCGGTCACGCACCAGCCGCTGGCGGCGGTCGGCGCCGTCGAGAACGATCGCGTCGCGGTGCGGATCGAACAGCGCTTCGCGGCGTTCGCCGGCCACGTCATGCCGGCGTCGATCGACGTGCGGGTCAAGGGCCACGGGTTGATGACCTGGCTCGACGTGACCGCGCGCATCGCCTACACCGACTACCGCTTCAGCGCGACCGAACTCTAAGCGAGCAGCGCCGGCGGGATCCAGCGGCCGTCGAGCGCGGGCGCCTGCGGCCAGTAGAGCCGCAGCAGCGGCGTGTACGCACCCGCCGGCGCCGGCAGCCAGTTCGCGCCGCGCGCGGTATCGGCGGGCGGTGCGGCACCGATCTCGAGCGTCAAGCCGCCGTCCGCGTCGGCGACGAACGGGTCACCGCTGCGCAGCGCGTAGCGCGCGAGCGGGTTCGGGACGAGGTAGCCTTCGACGTCGTACATCGTCAGCGACCAGAAGCCGGCGGCCGGCGGCAGTGCGCCCGGGGCGAAGCGCAGCCGCAGCGAGCCCATGCCCAGCGTCGCATAGTAGAGCGCGTCGGCCGGCAGGTTGGCCGCGATCCCATACTCCGCGACCTTCGCGCGCAGCAGGTCGGCGGCGCCGAAGCGGCCGATGCGCGGATCGGGCTTGAGCCAGCCGGTGGTCGTGAGCGGGAGCGCGTGCAAGTCGAGCGCCGAGATCTGCCGCAACGCGGCGGGCGGCGCGGCGGCCAGCGCCGCGCTGGCCGCAGGCGGTAACGCGGCCAGCGAGACGGGTCGCCCGGGGACGATCCCCAGGCGCCCCAGATCGCGCAGGCCGGCGTCGTCGATGCGCGCCGGCGGGTTGCCGGCCAACCGGCGCGCCGTCAGATCGAAGAACGCCTGCGCCGTCATCGCCGCGACCACCGCGCCGAGTCGCGCCGGATCGTTCGCGGCGTGATCGACGCCCGGCAAGGGTGCACCGCCGAGCAACGGCGCGAGCGTGAACCCGTCTTGCAGCGCGTGCACCGCGGTCGCGTCGGTGCCGGCGTGCAGCGCGATGCGATTGAAGATCCAGCAGGCGTTGCTCGGCGCGTCGACCCGGGTGGACCCGGCCGGGACGGCGACGCGCTGCCCGGGGCCGACGAACACGAGCCGCTGCGGCGCCGTCCCGGTGGTGCGCGTCCCGGGGTCGGCGATGACGTTCGTCCACGCGTCCATCACCTCGCACACGAAGAAGTGGCCGCGCGTGTCGGGGATCGTCAGTCCGACCGGGCCGGCGCTCAGATCGAGGAACGCGCTCGAGTAGAGCGTGTCGACGTTCGGCCGGACGATGAACCGATTGGCCGGCGTGGCGAGCTGCCGGTCGTGCCGGAACTGGTTGCGGGCCGTGCTCGCGAGCTGATGGCGCTCGGTCGCGGCGACCAGCACCAGCGGATAGGCGAAGATGTAGGCGCGGATGGCCGCGGCCGCGAGCCCGTCGTCAGCGCCAGCGCGTCCGAACCCGGCCGCGGTCAGTGACGCCGTGGCTCCGGCCAAAAAGGTGCTGCGCTGCATCGATTTCCTTGGACGAAAGGTGAGAGAGGCACCCTTCGCTCCGAGTGCGCGAGCCTCCGCGTCAGGCTGAGCGGGGCGGAAGCGGTGCTCAGCTCTCGGCGATGCCGCCGGCCGCCGACTGCGCGGCGGCCAGCCGTGCGATCGGAACTCGGTACGGCGAACACGAGACGTAGTCGAGGCCGAGTTGATCGCAGAACGCGACCGAAGACGGCTCGCCACCGTGCTCGCCGCAGATCCCGATCTTGAGATCGGGCCGCCGCGCGCGCCCCTTCTCGACACCGGTTCGCATCAAGCTGCCGACGCCGATCCGGTCGAGGACCTGGAACGGATCGTCGCTGAGGATCTTCTGCTCGAGATAGCGCGGGATGAAGCTGGCCTCGGCGTCGTCGCGGCTGTAGCCGTACGTCGTCTGGGTCAGGTCGTTGGTGCCGAACGAGAAGAACTCCGCGATCGAGGCCAGCTCGTCGGCGACGATGCAGGCCCGCGGCAGCTCGACCATCGTGCCGATGTGGTACGGCACCGCGACGCCCTGCTGCGCGATCACCTCGTCGGCGACGGCCTTGGCCGCGTCGTAGGTCACCCGCATCTCCTCGATCGTCCCGACGCCGGGGATCATCACGTCGGGCAGCGCGTCGACGCCGCGGGCGCGCAGCGCGCAGGCGGCCTCGAAGATCGCGCGCACCTGCATCGCGTAGATCTCGGGGTAGAGGATCCCGAGGCGGCAAACCCGCAGCCCGAGCATCGGGTTCTGCTCGTGGAGCTGGCGCACGCGCGCCAGCACCTTCATCTTCTCGCGGTAGGTGGGATCGTCTTCGCCCTTGGTCAGGCGCAACTCGGTCGTCTCGACCAAGAGCTGCTCGAGCGAGGGGAGGAACTCGTGCAGCGGCGGGTCGAGCAGCCGGATCGTGACCGGATAGCCGGCCATCGTCTCGAGGATCGCGGCGAAGTCGTCGCGCTGGAAAGGCAGGAGGAGCGCCAGGGCCTCGGCGCGCGCTTCGGGCGAGTCGGCGATGATCATGCGCTGCACGACCGGCAGTCGCTCCTCGAGCATGAACATGTGCTCGGTGCGGCACAAGCCGATCCCGCTCGCGCCGAGTTCGCGCGCCTTGCGCGCGTCCTCCGGCGTGTCGGCGTTGGCCCACACCCCCAGGCGCTTGCGCTGGTCGGCCCAACCCAGGAACGTCGCCAGCCAGTCGGGCAGCGTGCTGGGCGGCGGGATCAGCGTGAGCTGCCCGATGATGACGTGGCCGGTCGTCCCGTCGATCGTCAGCCAATCGTTCTCGCGCAGCACCTGATCGCCGATGCGGACCGTCTTGGCGCGCTTGTCGACGACCATCTTGTCGAAGCCGGCGACGCACGGTTTCCCCATCCCGCGCGCGACGACGGCCGCGTGCGAGGTCGCACCGCCGCGCGAGGTGAGCACGCCGCGCGCGGCGATCATCCCGTGGACGTCGTCGGGCGCGGTCTCGACCCGCACCAAGATCACCGCGTCGCCGGCCCGGCCGCGCTCGGCGGCGACATCGGCGTCGAAGACGATTTGGCCGGTCGCGGCGCCCGGCGAGGCGTTGAGCCCGGTGCCGGCGATCGCGTACTTCTGGGCCGGGTCGATGCGCGCGTGGAACAGTTGGTCGAGCGAACCCGCCTCGACCCGGCGCAGCGCCTCGTCCTTGGTGAGCAGGCCCTCGTTGACCAAGTCGAGCGCGATCTTGACGGCCGCCTCGGCGCTGCGCTTCGCGCTGCGCGTCTGCAACATCCAGAGCTTCCCGCGCTCGACGGTGAACTCGAGATCCTGCATGTCGCGGTAGTGCAGCTCGAGCTGGCCCGCGATCGTCACGAACTGCGCGTAGACGTCGGGCTGCTGCGTGCGCAGCTCCTCGATCGTCATCGGCGTGCGCGTCCCGGCGACGACGTCCTCACCCTGCGCGTTGCGCAGGTACTCGCCGAAGAGGTGCTTCTCGCCGGTGTTGGGGTCGCGGGTGAAGGCGACGCCGGTCCCCGAGTCCTCGCCGAGGTTGCCGAAAACCATCGCGACGACGCTGACCGCCGTCCCCCAATCGTCGGAGATCTTGTTGAAGCGGCGGTAGTCGATCGCGCGCTTGGAGTTCCACGAATCGAACACCGCCTCGATCGCGAGCTCGAGCTGCTCGTCGACGTCCTGCGGGAACGGCTTGTGGGTGTGGACGCGGACGATCTCGCGGAACTGCGCGATGACCTCCTTCCACTTGCAGGCGTCGAGCTGCGGATCGCTCGCGACGCCGGCCTTCTGCTTCGCCTCCTCCACGACGCGGTCGAACTCGTCCTTGGGGATGCCCAGCACGACCGTTCCGAACATCGCCATGAAGCGGCGGTACGCGTCGGCGGCAAAGCGGTCGTTGCCGGTCAGCTTGGCCAGCGCGACGACGGTCTCATCGTTGAGCCCCAGGTTGAGGATCGTGTCCATCATCCCCGGCATCGAGACGCGCGCGCCGCTGCGCACCGAGACCAGCAGCGGGTTGGCGGAGGTGCCGAAGCGCTTCCCGGTCCGCGCCTCCAGCTCGCGCATCGCGGCGCAAACCTGCTCGCGCAGACCCTGCGGATAGCGCCGGCCGTCGCGGTAGTACTCGAGGCAGACGTCGGCGGTGATGGTGAACCCCGGGGGGACCGGCAAGCCGGCCCGGGTCATCTCGGCCAGCCCGGCGCCCTTGCCGCCGAGCAGGTCCTTCATCGCGCCGGAACCCTCTTCGAAGAACCAAATGCGCTTGGTTACGGGGCTCGTCGTCGGGGGGGCGAGAACCGCCTCAGGCACACTCTTCCCTTCCGGAGCAGCCATGCTTGGAACATGGTTGTATCGTCGCGTCCGAGCGACGGAAAGTTTCTCCAGTCCTTCCATGCGGGAAAGCTTTCCCCCCGTTGCTGCGATTCAAGCCGGCGCCTTGTCAGAATAGCGGGCAGGGGCTCGAGACGCACCGGACATTTGGCGTACCAAGCATACTTCATGCTCCGCCAAGCGCAGGCGGACCGCAGCGCAGCGAGGACCGCGAAGGGTCCGGCTAGGCCGAACCCACTAGCGGGCGTCGTGGAAGATCAGGCCGAGCGTCACCCGCTCGCCGGACCGGACCTCGGCGACCCCGTGCCTGAAGAGCGTGCGCGACCAGCCGCGGCTGCCTTGGACGGGCCGAGCGGCGTTGGGGAAGACGACCGCGTCGCCCAGGCCGAGCGGGACGACGTGGGGCAAGCTCTGGCGGCGCGGCCGCTGCTCGACCAGGATGAACTCGCCGCCGGCGAACTCGGCCGGCGCGCTCAGCAAGACCGTCGCCTGCAACGGGAAGGCGACCTCGCCGTAGCGGTCCTGATGGAGCGCGTTGCGGTCGCCGGCGCGATAGCGCAGCAAGAGCGGCGTCGGGCGCATCTGACCGTGCGCGGCGCAGCGCGCCAGGAATGCGTCGAGCGTGGCCGGGTAGCTCGGCGGCTCGCCCAGCCGCTCGGCCCAGTCGTTGGCCACCGGGGCCAGCGCCGCGTACAGCTCGGCGCGCAGCGCCGCGACGCGGGCCGGCAGCGGCGCGGCGAAATAGCGGTAGACGCCGCGCCCGAAGCCGAGCGGTTCCATGTCGACCGTCTTGCGGAAAGCGGCGTCGTCATCGAAGACGGCGCGCAAGGCGGCGCAGGCGGCGGGATCGAGCAGCTTCGGCAGGACGGCGTAGCCGCGGTCGGTGAGCTCGGGCGAGACGGTCACGCCCCCAGTGTAGCGCCGCCCACCGCCCCGCGCCCACCGTCGCTTGCGCGCGCTTACGTGGCGAGGGCACTCTCACGCGCGCGGACGTCGAGCGCCCGCAGCCGGAAAGCGAAGGTCGCCCCGTGGGGACCGTTGGCGGCCAGCGCGAGTCCCCCGCCGGCCCGCTCGGCCGCCCGCCGCGCGATCGCCAACCCCAGCCCCGAGCCCTCGATCTCGCCACGGTGCGGCATGGCCCGAAAGAAGCGCTCGAAGACGGTCTCGACGTGTTCGGGTGGGACGCCCGGTCCCCGGTCGCGCACGGTGATCTCGATCGTGCGCGAGTCGAGCTCGCGCGTCGCGATCGTGATCGGTGCGTCCGGCGCGTACTTGAGCGCGTTGTCGAGCACGTTGGCGAGCGCCTCGTGGATCTCGTCGCGGTCGCCCAGGATCGTCGCGTCGACGGCCAGGTGCAGCTCGACCCAGGCCTGCGGTGCAAGCACGCGCCGCGCACCGGCGACCTCTTCGATCAGCCCGACGAGCGGGAAGGGTTCCACCGGCTTGGCCTGCGGCGACTCCATCCGCGCGAGCAGGATCAAGTTGTCGATCAGCGAGCGCATCCGCCGGCCTTGCGAATCGATGCTCGAGAACGCTTCGTGCGCGGTCGCTTCGCGCGGATCGACCTTGCGCTTGAGCACGTCGACGAAACCCAGCACGATCGCGAGCGGCGTTCGCAATTCGTGGCCGGCGTCGGCGACGAACTGCCGCATCCGCGCCTCGGCCTGGGTGCGCTCGGCGAAGGCGGCGTCGACCTGCGCGGCCGCGCCGTTGTACGCCTGCGCGAGCTCGGCGAACTCACTGCGCCCGGCGAGCGCAATCGGCTCGGGCGTGAAGTCGCGCGCGGCGAAGCGGCGCAGCGAGCGGGTCACGTCGATCAGCGGCCGCAGCACCTGTGAGGTGATGTAGCGCCCGAGGGTCCAGGCCAGCACGCCGGTCAACACGGTCAAGAGCAGGATGGCGGCCAGCCCGCGCGCGACGATCTGCTCGAACCAGCGCGGATCGAGCGCGACGATCATCTCGCCGCCGTCGAACCCGATCCGCCGCCTTTGGCCGCCGAACATCTCGATCGCCGTCAAGCCGAACCGCCCGCCCGTCCCGGCTCCCAGCCGCCCGTCGGGTGGCGCCCAGCCGCCGGGCGGCGGACCCCACGGACCGGTCCCCGGCCGCGGCGGGGTCCGCACGACCTTCCCGTTGACCAGCCGCAGCCCACGATACGGCGGCGGTTGACCCGGTGGCCGCGGCGGCCGGTCGAGCGCGAAGATCACGATGCCGGCGTGCGCGTTGCGCCGCTCGAACTGCAGCGCGGTCGCCGTAAACGGCGCATGGCGCTGCTGCGCGCGGGCGCCGGCGTCGCGCGCCGCCGACGCGATGCCCGCCGCGCTTTCGTCGAGCAGGTGCGTGTAGAGCACCACGAACGCAAAGGCGAAGGCGAGCAAGATCAGCAACACGCCGCCGGCCGCGGCCCCGACGTACCACGCGGTCAGCCGGCGCGAGAACGCCTGATACACGGCTACCGGCGCTCCGCGAGCATCAATCCGCGCGTAGCGCGTACCCCGCGCCGCGGACGGTGCGGATCAGCCGTACCGGCTGACCTTGATCGATCTTCGAGCGCAGGTAGGAGACGTAGGTTTCGACGATGCCGGGCCGCACGTCGCGATCGCTGCCCCACACGAGATCGAGCAGTTGGGTCCGCGAGAAGATGCGTTCGGGGTTGGTGACCAACAGATGCAGCAGCGCCCACTCGCGCGAGGAGAGGTCGATCCGCCGGCCCGCGCGGCGGGCTTCGCGGCGGTCGACGTCGAGCACGAGATCGTGATAGGCGACCTCGGCGAAACGTTCGAGCTTGGGGCGGCGCAGCGCGGTCTCGAGGCGCGCGGCCAACTCCGACATCGAGAACGGCTTGGCCAGATAATCGTCGGCACCGGCCTGAAGGCTGCTGACCTTGTCGCCGAGATCGCTCTTCGCGCTGAGCATCAAGATCGGAGCCTCGGTGATGCGGCGCAGCTGCGGCACCAACTCGATCCCGTCGATGTACGGCAGCATCACGTCCAGCACGATCGCGTCGGGGTTCCACTCGCGCACGGCGCGGATCCCGGTCGGACCATCGGCGACGGTGCGCACGTCGAAGCCGTACTCCGGGAGATCGAGCTCCAGGAGCTTGCGCAAATAGCGCTCGTCGTCGATCGCAAGCACGCGCGGGGGCATACCCCTCCAACGTTGCCACAGCGCGATTAAGACCGCCTGGGAAGCATCCTAACCAGACTCGGGGTTTATTTCCTAAATCATTAGTTGACAAATCGGACCGCTCCGGCTAGGATCGTGAGCGACCCCCCGCCGCCTCAAGGACCCGCTGTAAGCCATGCGCCGAATCGCTCTCGGTGCCGTTCTCGCAACGGCCTGGTTTCTTGCTGCCTCTGGGCCGTCGTCGGCGGCCGACGCGACCACCATCGTGGTCCCCCACCTCCGCCCGGCGCCCGCGATGCAGGGCACCCTCGACCCGTCGTGGTCGAAAGCGGCCGAGCTTACGCTCGATCACGACTTCATCGTCAAGGGCGCGCCGGCGGAGTCGACCCAGGTCTACGTCGCGCAAGAAGGCGACGCGCTCGACGTGGCGTTCGTCGTCACCCAGCGCGAGCCGCTCATCGCATCCCAGACCACCAACGGTACCAACGTGACCAGCGACGACGACGTGGTCGTCTATCTGTGGCCGCGCGGAACGCAGGGCTTCGCGTACTCGTTCGCCGCCAACCCGCGCGGGACGCGTTACCAGACCTCGACCGAGAACAGCGCCTACACGCCGCAGTGGGTCGCGGTCGGCCATTCCACGCCGACCGGCTACGTCGTCACCATGCGCATCCCGCTGGCCGCCATCCGCAGCGGCGGCTCGTCCCATTGGAAGGCGCAGTTCGCGCGGCAGAACCTCTCGACCAACAGCCTGGCCGTGTGGACGATGTCGGAACGCCAGCAGAACGCCAACGACCCGGCCTTCGCCGGGACCCTGCTCGACGTCAGTGGCGGCGCGCGGCCACGAACGCGCGCGCAGATCTACGGTCTGAGCGAGACCACGACGCCGGCGAACGGCGGCTCCACCTCGCGGGTCGGGGCCGACTTCTCGCTTCCGGTCACGCCGACCGCATCGTTCTTCGGGACGCTGCATCCCGACTACTCGAACGTCGAGATCGACCAGCAGACGATCGCGCCCAACGCCTTCGCCTATCAGTACGCCGAGGTGCGACCCTTCTTCACCCAAGCATCCAACGCGTACAACAACAACTTCAGTTGCTCGAACTGCCCGACGCTGCTCTACACGCCGGCGATCCCGACCTTTCGCGAGGGCTACGCGATCGAAGGGACGCAAGGGCCGCTGACCTTCGCCGGCTTCGACGCGATCGGCGACGGGCGCGCCGACCAGTCGCAGGCGTTCGACTACAACGTCGAGACCAAGGACGTCGCCTACGCCGCCAACCTACAGCACACCGCCGTCGACGTCGCCGGTCAGTTGCACGACGAGGAGACCTCGCTAGAGACCGGCTTTCTCGACCAGCCGACGCACCTGTTCGCCTACGCCAACGCCGCGATCGAACGCGGGACCGACGTCGCCGACCCGCGGCAGGCCGATTACGTCGAGTCGGGCGTCGGTTACATCACCTCGACCAGCGTGGTCGTCGCGAACTACCAGCAGGTCGGCGCCGACTTCGCGCCGCCCGACGCCTTCGTCAGCCAGGAAGGGATCACCGGCTACGAGTTCTTCGCGCGCAAACAGATCAACCTCGCGCCGACCTTCCTGCTGCACGACGTGTTCGGGCAGATCTTCGCCGCGCGCTACCGCGACCCGGCCGGTCAACCCGGACAGGTGCAGCTCACCGAGCAGTTCGACCTCGATTTCCGCAACCTGATGACGATCCGTTTGTACGGCGCGTACGAGGGCGTCAAGACGGCCGACGCGGGCTTCCTGCCCTTTGACGGCAACAGCGTGGAGCTGGGCTATCGCGTCGGCACCAACACGCCCACCTACGTGCAATACACCGGTGGCCCGTACTATCACGGCCGGCTCGACGCGTGGAGTTACGTGTCGACCGTGCCCGTAAAGCGCAAGATTCACCTGCGGCTGGAGACCGACGAGGACGCCTACCTGACGACTTTTCCCGGCGAGCCGCGCTCGACGCAGTGGCTCGAGCGAGCGACGCTCGATTGGCAGTTCAGCCGCGACGCGTCGTTCGACGTGGGGTTGCGGCGGATCATCGGGCGCGACATCCCCAACGCCGTCGTCCCACCGACCTTCGCCTACGTGAAGGCGAGCAACGTCACCGCCGCCTTCCACTTCTTGGCCTTGCGCAACGAGTTCTATCTCGTCTACGGCGACCCCAACAGCGTGGCGACGACGCCGGCGCTCTTCTTGAAGTGGATCCGCTACGTCGGCGCCCCGAAGGGGACCTGAGGGGACCGGTTTCCCGGCGGTAACCACGGCACCAAAAAGTGCGTACTAGCGCGGCGCGGCCGTTCGCAGTACGATCCCGCTGCGATGACGCACGGTGAGGAACTCGTGGCACGCTGGCGCTGCGGCTCACGTGAGAACGCGCGCGGCGCGCTGATCCTGCTGCTGCACGACCACGGCGGCGACGAGGACGCGGCGTTCGCGCTGGCGGCGCTGCTGCCGGCCGAACCGGCGATTGCGGCGCTGCGCGGACCGCTGCGCGCGCCGGGCGGCGGCTACCGCTGGTTCGAGACGGGCCCGACCGGCCGTCAGGCGGCCGCATCGCTGACCGCCTCGATGGATGCCGTCGAGCGGTGGATCGACGACCGCGCCGGCGATGCCGAGGAGTTGTGGCTGGCCGGCTTCGGCCAAGGCGCGGTTCTCGCCGAGGCCGTGCTGCTGCGGACCCCGCAACGCTACGCCGGCGCCGCGCTGCTCCACGCCGGCGGCCCGCTCCACACCGGCCTGCCGGTCGAACCGAACCGGCGCCGAGGCCTGGAGATCTTCCACGGCACCGCGACCCCCAACGCGGACGAGTTGCACCGGCTCGTCGCCTGGTTCGCTGCCCGCACCACTACTTCGCCCCTCACCATCATGGGAGAACACCGATGACCACCACCACGCAGAACACCCAGCGCTACGCGATCGACCCCGCCCACTCGGCGGCCGAGTTCGTCATCCGCCACATGGTCATCGCGAAGGTCCGCGGGCGCTTCAGAACGCTGACCGGCACGATCGACGTCCCGGCCGGCACCGACATCCCCAGCGCCGTCGCGGTCGAGCTCGAGGTCGACTCGATCGATACGCACGAGGACCAGCGCGACGCCCACCTCAAGTCGCCGGATTTTCTCGACGCGGCGAAGTATCCGAAGATCACCTTCAGCTCGACCGGCGTGACGGGGAGCGGACCGGCGTTCAAGCTGACCGGCGACCTGACGATCCACGGCGTGACCCGCTCGGTCACCCTCGACGCCGAGTACGAAGGACGCGGTAAGGATCCGTGGGGCAACGAGCGGATCGGCTACAGCGGCCACACGGCGATCAACCGCAAGGACTACGGCCTGGCCTGGAACCAGTCGCTCGAGACGGGCGGCGTGCTGGTCGGCGAGGAGGTCCGCATCGAGGTCACCATCGAGGCGATCAAAGGGCAGTAGCGGCGCAACTCGTGGCCGGGTTCGCCCGGTTCACCGCTACGCATGATGCCGACCGTGCTCGCGCCGCGCGCCGGCGGGGACTGCCCGCTCGAGCGCGCGGTCGGCCAGCTTGCCGACAAGTGGAAACTCAAGATCCTCCTGCTCTTGGTGGATCAAGAGGTGGTACGCTTTCGCGAGCTCCAGCGGCGCCTGGAAGGCGTCTCGCAGAAGGTCCTGACCAAGGCGCTGCGCGAGCTGGAGGCCGACGGACTGGTGCTGCGGACCGTCTACGCGGAAGCTCCGCCGCGCGTCGAGTACCGGCCCTCGGTCCGCTGCACGCGGCTCTTGCCGATCCTCGCGCAGCTCCAGGACTGGGCCGTAGCCGAATCGGTGTAGGTCAGTCGGGCGACTTGCGGCGGCGCGAGCGCGCGCCGCTCTCGAGCCCGCGCAGCCGGCGGTCGAGCTGATGGACGTGCAGCGTGAGCTCCTCGACCAGCGCGACCAGCGACGCTTCGTTCGCCCGGGTGACCTCCTCCGGCGGCCCGTCTTTTCCGGTCGCCAGGTACCACGGCGTCACGCCGAAGAGCGTGGCGAGCTTGAGGCCGACCAGAAAGCTCGCGCTCTTGGTTTGGCCCGACTCCATCTGCCGGATCGCCCCCTCGGTCACGCCGACGGCGTGCGCCAGCGAACTCGGCGTAAGCCGCCGTCGTTCGCGCAGCGAGCGCAACCGCTCGCCGAAGGTCTCCGCCACGCCGGGAAGTATACGAACCGCCTCGCGAACTGTGGTATTGCGCGTCCCGGCACAATATGCTACGACTAGGGTGATGCAGAGTCCCGCCGTATGCCCGGAGTGCAATCACGCCTGGTCGTTTCACACCCCGACCGGGTGCACGTACCGGCTTGCCGGGACGCGCATCACCCCGCCTCGGCCGTGCTCCTGCTCGCGCAGCGGGCACGGCCGGGGCCCCGTCTCGCGCGGCTAGCGGCGCGGCCGGAACCCGCGTGCTGCCTCGCGTAGCTTGCGGGTCATGCTCTTTCGCGCGCGCGCTCGCTGTGCTCCGCTTCTCGCCGCCGTCTTGGTCGGCGCTGCCCTGCCTGCCGTCGGGGCAGAACCCGCGCCGTCGCCCGCACCATCTCCATCGCCGACGGCCGGGCCCGCTGCCTCCGCAACGCCGGCGCCGACGCTGACCTGGCGCAGCCTCGGGCCCGCCGTCGCCGGCGGCCGGGTGGCGACCGTCGCCGGCACCGATCGCGCTCCCGCCCTCTTCTACGCCGGAGCCGCGGACGGCGGCGTGTGGAAGTCGACCGACGGCGGCGTCGTCTGGCACCCGGTCTTCGATGCGGCGGGCTCGCTCTCGATCGGCGCGATCGCGATCGCACCCGGCGACGTGCAGGACGTATGGGTCGGCACCGGCGAGGCCTGGCCACGCAACGACGTCGTCCCCGGCGACGGACTTTATCACAGCACCGACGGCGGGAAGACCTGGACGAGGCACGGCTTGGACCAGACCTCGCAGATCGCGCGGGTGCTGATCGACCCGCGCGATCCGCAGCGGTTGATCGTCGCCGCGCTCGGTGACCCGTTCCGCCCGAACGCCGAACGCGGCATCTTCCGCACCACCGACGGCGGCGCGACCTGGACGAAGACGCTCTTCGTCGACGACGGCGTCGGCGCGGCCGACGTCGCGCGCGATCCGGCCGATCCCGATGTGCTGCTGGCCGCGATGTGGCGCTTCGGCCGCTCGTCCTGGCACCTGAGCAGCGGCGGTGCCGGCGACGGTATCTACCGCTCGGCCGACGGCGGACTGACCTGGACGCAATTGCGCGGCCACGGATTGCCCGACGGCGAACTCGGGCGGATCGCGCTCGCCTACGCGCCGAGCGATCCGCATCGCGTCTACGCGCTGATCGAATCCTCGCAAGGGTTGCTGTGGCGCTCCGACGACGGCGGCGCGAGCTGGACGAAGACCTCGTCGAACACGCTGATCGACGAACGGCCGTTCTACTACACGCGGCTGGTCGTCGATCCGCACGACGCGAATCACCTGTTCTCGGTCTCGGTGCTGTTGGCCGAGAGCACGAACGGCGGCACGACCTGGCACCGCAGCGGGAAGCGGCTGCACGGCGATCACCACGATCTGTGGATCGCCGCCGACGGGAAGACAATCATCGACGGCAACGACGGCGGGATCGGGCTCTCGCGCGACGGCGGGACGAGCTGGCAGTGGCGCAACGTCATCCCGCTGGCGCAGTTCTACCACGTCGCGACCGATCGCGCCGACCCGTATCGTATCTGCGGCGGCTTGCAGGACAACGGAGCGTGGTGCGGTCCGTCACGGACCGGCGATCCGCGCGGGATCCTGGGTCGCGACTGGGTGCGGGTCGGCGGCGGCGACGGCACCTGGGTCGTCCCCGATCCGGGCGATCCGCAGCTCGTCTTCGCCTCCGCCGGCGGTGGCGACAACGGCGGCGAGATGGTCCGCATCGACCTGCGCGCCTCCGATGCAGCCGACGTCTCGCCGTACCTGCGCGACCAGAACGTCGTCGCGCCGAGTCGCCTGCGCTGGCGCTTCAACTGGGAGACGCCGATCGCGTTCGACCCGTTGACGCCGCGCGTCGTCTTCACCGCCGGCAACGTCGTCTTTCGTTCGACCGACGGCGGCGCGCGCTGGACGCCGATCAGCCCCGATCTCACCCGCAATCTGCGCGCTCGGCAGACGCTCTCGGGCGGCCCGATCACGCTCGACGTCACCGGCGCCGAGACGTTCGACACGATCCTCGCGCTCGCACCGTCGCCGCGCGAACGCGGCCTGCTGTGGGTCGGGACCGACGACGGCGTCGTGCAGCGCACGCGCGACGGCGGCCGGCATTGGGTGAACGTCACGCCGCCGGGCCTCGACGCCGACGCACGCGTCGCGACGATCGACGCCTCGTACGCCGCGCCGGGCACGGCCTACGTCGCGATCGACCGGCACTTCGTCGGCGACCGCGCGCCGTACGTCGAGGTGACGACCGACTACGGGCGCAGTTGGCACGCGATCGTGCACGGTCTGCCGCCGGCCGAAGTCCACGTCGTGCGCGAGGACCCGCGCGATCCCGACGTGCTCTACGCGGGGACCGGCCGCGGAGTCTGGCTCAGCCTCGACCGCGGCGCGAGCTGGGAGCCGTTCCCGGCGCCGCTCCCGGCGGTCGAGGTGCGCGATCTGGCCGTCCAGCCGGTCGCCGGCGACTTGATCGCCGCGACGCACGGTCGCGGCCTGTACGTGCTCGACGATCTCACGCCGATTCGCGAGCTGGCCGCGGCGCGCCGGGCCGGGGTGCGTTTCTTCGCACCGCGCACGGCCCGGCCGGACGAACGCCTGACGCCGACGGTCAACGACGGCGCGGCCGGCGACGACGCGCCGGCGGCGAGCTTCACGTTCTGGCAGCGCTTGCCGGCACACGCCGAGCCGAGCCTCGAGATCGCCGACGCGCGCGGCGTCATCGTCCGGCGCATCGCGGGCAACCACGACGAGGACGGTACCGCGGTGCCGAACGTTCCCAACGCCGCCGGCTACAACCGCGTGAAGTGGAACCTGAGCGAGGACCCGCCGACGCTCTGGCAGCGCGTCGCGCCGTGGGACCGCGGTCCCGACGACGGGCCGCCGGTGCTCGACGGCACCTACACCGTGCGCCTGCATCGCGACGGACGCGTCTTCACGCAGACGATCCGCGTGCTGCCGGCGAGCGGCGCGGCGAGCGCGAGCGACCGCCGCACGGGCCATGCCTTCGTCGAGGCTGTCAACGGCGAGCTGAGCGCGCTCGACGAGGCGCTCAACGGCCTGGACAACGTACACTTGCAAATCGACGCCGCGCTCCCCGCGCTGAGCGATGCGACGCTGGCCGAGCGCGCGCGCCGCGCCCGCGACGGCGCGGTCCGCTTGGAGGCGACGATCACCTCGCAGCCGATCAACGACCAAGACGACGACTTCCTCGAAGACCTGCTGCGCGAGCGCGTGTTCACGTTCCTGGGCGACTTGGGAACCGGCGCGCCGACGCGAGCCGAGCTGGTCGAGGGCGCGACGCTGCAGCGCGAAGGCGCGACGGCGCTGGCGCGCTACCGCGCGTTCGTGACCACCGAGGTGCTCCCGCTCGACGCCGCGCTCCGCACCGCCGGCCGCCCACCGATCGACCTGCGCGCGACGCCGCCGCCGACCAAGCCCGACCCCAACGCCGACGAGCACGCCCGTCGCGCCGAAGACGACGATTAGCTGGCGATTAGGCCGCGGCGGACGCACTCGCGCAAGAGCGCTTGTCGGTCGGGGAGGCCGAAGGCGATCAGGATGCGCGAGATCGTGTTGCGGATCGTCTGCTTCGAGCGGCCCCGCGCCGCGGCGATCGCCGCGGTCGACAAACCCTCGCAGAGCAGCGCCAGGACGGCGCGTTCGGTCGGCGAGAGGGCGCTGACGATCGGGTCGGCCGTGCCGGGATCGACGGTCAAGACGATGCTGCGCAAGGGCGAGGACGCACCCAGCTTGCGGACGACCTGGTCGACATAGTCGCGCAGATAGGTCTGTCCGGTCAGCTCGTAGAGCCGCCCCGCCGCGAGCAGGGCGCGCCGCTCGTAGCCGACCCGCCGGTAGAGCTCGAACGCGCGCCGGAAGAGGTCGCGTGCTCGCGCAATGTCCCCGCCCGCTCGCGCGACGACGGCCTCGGCGTCGACGATCGCCGCCTCCTCGCGCGGGTCGTTCATCAGCGACCACATCGGTGAGGGAGGCGCCAGGCGGCGGTGCCGCTTGAGCATCCCCCTGGCCGCGACGACGTCGCCGAACACCGCCAGCTCGGCCGCGAGCACGAGCAAGGCGTTGCGTTCGTCGCCGCTGATCTCGTCGTCGGCGATCGTGTTCGCGATCCCGCGCAGGCGTGCGACCAAATCGCCGTGCGCGAATCGCTCGCCGGCGCCGCGGAAGATCTCGGCCCGGCGGCAGAGCGCGAACAGCCGCGTCGCGGCGCTCGGCGCCGCATCTTCGGCCTGCGCGATCCAGACCAGCGCCTCGCGGGTGCGGCCCCGTGCCTCGTCCATCAGCGAGGCGTGATAGGCGACCAGATAGTGGGACCGCGCGAGTCCACCGGCAGTCCAGTCGAAGCGTCGTGCCCGCTGCTCGACTGCCAGCCAGGTGTCGCGGTCGAGCCGCTCGGCCGCCAAGATCGCGAGCGCCGAGAGCGCCGTCGCCTCCATGAAGCGGTCGTGGTGGCGGCATTCATCCAAGCGGGCCAGCGCGGCGCCGAACGCGCGGGTCGCCGAGGCGTAGTCGAAGCGCCCCGCCGCAACCCAACCGCGGTACTCGAGCGCGCGCGCGTGCACGATGTCGGCCTCGGGCGAGACTTGGTCGAGCGCACGATCCGCCTCGTCGAGCGCGCGCAGACCGTAATGACCCAACGCCAAGCTCAAGGCGATCTCGGAACGGATCGTCGGATGCGCCTGCGCGGCGTCGGCCTGCGCGGCGAGCAAGAGGACGACGCCGCGCTGCGTCTCGCCCCGGCGCACCAGCGCCGTACCGAGCAACAGGCGTGCCGTCAGCGACGCGTCGAGACCGCCGACTGCGACGAAGGCGCGCTCGATCTCCGCGATCGCGTCGTCGGGCCGCGCGAGGCGCAGCAACGCCCGCGCACGCAAGAGGGAAAGCTGCGAGCGGATGTCCAGGTCGGGCGGCCGTACCCGGTCGCACAGGGCGAGACAGGCTTCGAAGTCACCTTCGAACCAGGCCCGCATCGCGTCGGAAAACACTGCGCGGCCGGTCGGACGTTCGGTTCGAATTCGTTCGGAAAGCATCGGCCCCACACCCCGGATAGGGCGGAGAACGCCACGCGACGTTCCCCGCTCCGCCGTCAGGGTTACGGCTTCGCCGCCCCGCCCCCGATTCCGTCAGGACGGGCCGCCGCCTTGCACCCCGCCCGGCGCCGCGGTGGACGAGTCGAGCGGGCGCCGCGTGGTGGACGGGACCGCGACGACGCCGGACGGACGCGCGCCCCGGAGCGCGCGGTCGCTCAGGCCGAGCGAGTGATTCGGTACGAAACTGCCGGCGAAAAGAGCGAGCAGAAGCCAAGCAAGGGAGCTCATGGGGCGGGAGCCTTTCCATAGGAAAAGGGGGCCGGTGTAACGGCACCGGTCCGTTGGGATCGGTACACCTGTACCGATCCCCCCCAGAGCCTACGACGGAAAGGGGGCCGCGTCACCCGACGTGGGGACGCCGATCAGGCCAGGAGCTCGGTCCCGTTACCCGCCAGAGCGGCAGCGATCGCGCCGGGGCCGGCGCCGGCGACGACGGCGCGGCGGGCGCCGGAGCGGACGGCTCGGATCGCCGCCGCCATCTTGGGGATCATCCCGTCGGCGAAGGTCCCGTCGACGAGGAAGGCTTCGGCCTGCGCGAGCCGCAGGTGCCGGATCACGGAGCTCGGGTCGTCCCGGTCGCGGCGCACGCCCGCGACGTTGGTGATGACGACGTACGCGTCCGCCGCCAGCGCCCCGGCGACGGCTCCGGCGGCGGTGTCGGCGTTGCAGTTGAGGACCGCGCCGTCGGCGGTATCGAGCGCCAGCGGCGCGACGACGACGACGAACCCGGCCGCCAGGAGCGCTCGCACGGCGACCGGCTCGACGTGCTCGATCTCGCCGACGTAGCCGAGGTCGACGCCGTCCACGCGGCCGGCGCGCCGCGCGACGAGCAACCCACCGTCCTCGCCGGAGATCCCGACCGCGCGCGCGCCGCGCGCGGCGAGCGCGCGCACCAGCGCCTTGTTGACGGTCCCGCACAGCACCGACTCGACCACGTCGCGCGTCGCGCGGCCGGTGACGCGCAGCCCGGCCACCCGCGCTTCCTCGACCCCCTTCGCGCGCAGCTCGGCGTCGATCTGCGGACCGCCGCCGTGGACCAGCACGATCTGCTCGCCGCGCGCGGCGAGCGCCGCGACCTCGTCGAGGACCGGGTCGGCGGCACCCTCGGCCGCCATCGCGTTTCCGCCGTACTTGAGGACGATCAGCACACAGGGGCGCTCGGTGATCGGTGCCGTAGGCTCCTGCCATGGCGACGATCGAAGCCCTGCGCACCCCCGAGGCGGCCTTCGCGGCGGTCCCCGACTTTGCGTACCCCTCGCACGGTCTCGAGGATCTGGCCGGCTACGAGGGGCTGCGGCTGGCCTACCTCGACGAGGGGCCGCGCAGCGCGGCGAACGTCTTCCTCTGCCTGCACGGGAACCCGACCTGGAACTTCCTCTACCGGAAGATGCTGCCGGTCTTCCTGGCCGGCGGCGGCGCGCGTGTCGTCGCCCCGGACCTGTTCGGCTTCGGCCGCTCCGACAAGCCGGTCGACGAGCGCGTCTACACCTTCGCCTTTCACCGCGATGCGCTGCTGCGGTTCGTCGAACGGCTCGGCCTGCGCCGGATCACGCTGGTCTGCCAGGACTGGGGCGGCCTGCTCGGCCTGACTCTCCCGCCGGTGCAACCGGAACGTTTCGTCCGGCTGATCGCGATGAACACGCTGCTGGCCACCGGTGACATCCCGATCGGCGACGGCTTCTTGGCCTGGAAGGCGTTCAGCAACAGCCGGCCCGACCTGGACGTCGCGACGTTGCTGCGACGCGGGACGCCGATCCTCGACGACGCCGAAGCTGCCGCCTACGGCGCGCCGTTCCCCGACGTGCGCTACAAGGCCGGCGTGCGCGCGTTCCCCGACCTGGTCCCGATCGCACCCGAGATGCCCGGCGCCGACATCTCGCGCGCGGCCCGTGACTGGTGGCAGACGCAGTGGCGCGGCCCGACGTTCCTGGCCGCCGGCGGGAAGGATCCGGTGCTCGGCCTGCCCGCGATGCAGACGCTGCGTGCGGCGATCGCAGGCGCGCCGGCACCGGTCGTCTTCGCCGACGCCGGGCACTTCATCCAGGAGTGGGGCGCGCCGGTCGCGCGCGCGGCGCTGGCGTCGTTCGGCGAGGGGTAGCGCGCGAGACGGTTGACACGCGCGCCGATTCACGCTATACGTGTAGCTCCATGTTCCGCCGACCGAGCCGACCGCCCACCACCGCGCCCGTGCGATTCGCACCGGGTCAGCTCGGCATGTAACGAGCGACCACGGTGGATGAGCGACGGGCGCGCCGAATACGGCGCGCTTTTTCTTTTGACGCGGCGGCGCTGGCGCGGCTGCGGGCGGCTAGCCTGCTCGAGCTCGAGCGGCTCGACGACGCACACGCAGCGGCGTTCGCCGGCGATGCGCAGGCCGACTTCACGCGGCTGCTCGCCGAAGACCGGCTGATCGCCTTCGTGCTGTGCGACGGCGCCGAGGTCATCGGCTCGGCCTGCGCGATCTTCTTCGAACGCCTGCCCTACCCGGACGGCACGCTGCACGCCGAGATCGCCGGCGTCTACGTCACGCCGGCCCACCGCGGGCAAGGCTGGGCGGCGCGCCTGATCCAAGCCGTCGTCGCGGCGACGGAGCGGCGCGGCGTGCGCAAGACGATCCTGCACCCATCACCGCTGGCGCGCCCACTCTACGAACGCCTCGGCTTCGAGGACGAGCCGGCGATGCGACTCCGCAGTTGACGTGCTCTGCGCGACACCGCTGCAAACATTGCGCTGCATGCGCGCGAAAGTTCTTGACCGCGATCGTGGGTGATGCTAGGATGACGACGTGATGCGGTACTCACCGTCCTCCAAGTCGTGCGATCACGCGAACAGCGCCAAAGCGCTGCTCGACGCTATCGTCATGTCGCGAGCGAACCGCACGCGAGCTCTTTCCGGCTAAGTCCAAGAACCTCGTTCAGAAGTACAGAGGGTCTCGGCGCAAGCCGGGACCCTCTTCGCATCACGGCGTTCGTCGTTCATCTGCCCCCGTAGCTCAGCCTGGAAGAGCTCCGGTCTTCGAAACCGGGAATATGCACACGTTCAAATCGTGTCGGGGGCTCTCTCTTCCCCGGTCGTCTAACGGTAAGACAGCGGATTGTTGATCCGAGTAATTGGTGTTCGAATCACTGCCGGGGAGCTTACGCGCGTCTGCATGGAATTAGGAAGACAGGTCCGCTCCAGAAGCGGATGCCGCATCGCGGCGTGGCGGTTCGAGTCCGCCGGCGCGCACGATCCTCTCACAGCCGATCGGGCCGACGTAGTTCAGTCGAATCCCACCGTCGGCCCCATGCCGTCCTAGGCTCAATTGCGCAGAGCCGTGCATTCTTGACGCGCAGGATCCGGGTTCGAGTCCCGGGGGCGGCACCAATTTCTCTCCAGCGTGGATGCTGCCAGCGAAGAGGTTCGCAAGCGGTCCTGAAAACCGCGGGGCGCCGCAAGGCGAGGGTTCGACTCCTCCAGCATCCGCAGTCCATTCGCTCCTGTCAGCTAGCGGCCCAGGCTCCTTGATTCTCGATCAAGTCACGCCGGTTCGAATCCGGCCAGGTGCACCATCCATCGTCCGATTCCATCCGCACACACGATTTGGGCTGCCATGTACCAAGGCTGGCGAGTCTCCCTCGCAAGGAAACTGTGTAGAGTTCGATTCTCTAGCGGTCCAACAACACTCAGAACATCGATCTCGATGGGCAGCATTCGCTCGCGCACATCGCGAAGGGAGGTGAAGACTCATGAGCGAGCTCGTGCACGGACAATCATCCTTGGCCGCCGGCTGCGCGGTGCTCGGGCGCGAGCGGTTCTCGCTGCTCGAGCGCGTTCCGTACCGGCTCGCGTTCCTGACGGTCTCAGGCGCACATCTGTACGGATTCCCGTCGGCGGACTCCGACTTCGATCTGCGCGGGATGCACGTCACTCCGCTCGCGCGGGTCTTGAGTCTCTTTCCGTTTCGCGAGACGTGGGAGGATCAGGGTGAGCTCGACGGTCCGCTCGATGAGATCGTCACGCACGACGCGCGGAAGTACTTCCGCCTGCTGCTCAACAACAACGGATACGTGTTGGAGCAGGTGTTCTCGTCGCTGGTCGTGATCGAGGGCGTGCTGCCCGAGTTGCGAGCGATCGCGAAGCGGTGCGTCACCCGGCTCCACTACCGGCACTACCTGGGCTTCAGCGACGGCGAATGGCGAAAGTTCGCGAACCGCCCCGACAAGACGGTCAAACGGCTGCTCTATGCGTTCAGGGTGGTCCTGACCGGGATCCATCTCATGAAAACCGGTGAGGTCGAGGCGAACGTCGAGCGCCTGAACGACGCGGCCAAGCTGCCGTATCTGGACGAGCTCGTCGCGGCGAAGCAGTCGGGGACCGAGTTCGGTTCCTTGCCGGCCGGCCACGGCTACGACTTCTACCAACGCGAGTTCGTGCGACTGGTCCGGTCGCTCGAAGAGACCGGCCGCGCGTCGATACTCCGTACGGAGCCGGAAGACTCGGCCCAGGGCGAACTGGACGATCTGCTCCTCCGCCTGCGTTTGCAGGCGAAGTAGCGAATCGCTCGGATCAGGGCTAGTCGGGCTCGGTGAGAGTCAGCCCGACTTTGTCTTTGCCTTTGAGAGCCACGCAGCGAGAACGATCAGCACCACACCCACCACGGCGACCGCGATGCCGAACGCGCGCCGCTCCTGCGCTCCACCGCCCCCGAAGGCGAAGTGGAGAACGACGTACGCTCCCACGGCGATCGCCACGGCTTGGAGCCAGCGCCAACGCGACGGCTGCGGCTCGATCGGGCCTGGCGTCTCGTCCATCCGCACGCGTTACGCCTACGTGCGCCCGCTAGCCTTCTCTTCACAGGTTACGACCGGACGTCATGAGACGGCTTCGTGCGGGAGCGTCACGAGTGCGGCATCCGACGTGCGCGCGGCGCCGAACCATGCGAACAGCGCCGTGGCAAAAAGCGCGCCCAGCAGCTGCGCGAGGATGAACGGCGGTACGTCGACGGGGCGGATGCCGGCGAAGGTGTCGGTGAGCGACCGCGCTATCGTGACGGCGGGGTTGGCGAACGAGGTCGATGGCGTGAACCAGTAGGCGGCGACGATGTACGCCGCTACGGCGTAGGGCGTCGCTTCCCGACGCGACCGCGCGCAGCCCCAGATCGTCGCCAGGAGGCCGAAGGTGGCGACGAACTCGCTGACGAGCATCGCCGGACCGCTGCGCGCGTGGTGCGACGCGAAGAACGGTGGCAGGCCAAACATCGCGTTCGCCAGAGCCGTACCGAAGAGCGCGCCGGCGACCTGCGCGCCGACGTACGGGGCGACGCCCGCCCACGCGAGGCCGCCGCGCCAGGCGTCGGCGAGCGTGACGGCGGGATTGAAGTGGGCGCCGGAGATCGGCCCAAAGGCGAGGATGAGGGCGACGAGCGCACCGCCGGTCGCCAGCGCGTTGGCGAGCAGCGCGAGGGCGACGTTGCCGCCGCACAGCCGCTCGGCCGTGATACCCGAGCCGACGACGGCGGCCAGCAGCATCGCCGTGCCGGCGAACTCCGCGACGACGGGGCGCAAGCTCACCCGGCCGCCACGCCCTCGGCGTCGTGCTCGCGCTTCTTCTCCTGGGCCCACGTGCGCACGCGTTCGAGCACGCGGTCGCGGATGGCGCGTACGGAGTGCATCACGATCGCGGGATCGATGGACGTGATGGCCGCAGGATCGTCGAAGAACCAGTGCTCGCGCCGCCCGGCGGTCGGGAAGATGGGGCACTGCGCGGCTTCCGATTCCGCGCAGACGGTGACGACGTGCCGGTACTCGTTGCCGGCGATCTCGCCTTCCGCGATGGACTTGGTCCGGGCGCGGGAGATGTCGTATCCGATCTCGGCCATCGCCTGCACGACGTCGGGGTTCAGGACGCCCGGCTCGATACCGGCGCTGGAGACGTCGAATACATCGCCGGCAAAGCGGCGCATGAACGCCTCCGCCATCTGGCTACGTCCGCTGTTGTGGACGCACACGAAGAGAATCTTCGGCTTCATGGCGCAGCTCCGCAGCGGGCGGTGCCCGCGTCGTCACGCGACTCGGTGTCCTCGTGCACGACGTACGTCTCCCAGCGCCGTCCCTCGGGATCGGAAGCCCAGACCTTGGTCTGGTTCGCGTAGCAGCACGTCTCCGCGCGCTCGACGTCGGCGGGGTAGCCGGCCGCGGAGAGGCGCGCGATCTGCGCATCGACCGCGTCGACCGAATCGACGACGATGCCGAAGTGCTGACCCGAGCCGGCCGTCGCGTTCGCGTCGAGGTCGAGCGCGAGTTCGAGTCCCGGGTGCTCCGTCACGAACAGGGCGTAGTCGGGTAAGGCCTTCTCGGGCTTCGCGTCCAGGAGCGTGGAATAGAAGGCGACGGCGGCTTCGAGGTCTCGCGTAGTGAGGTTGAGGTGCATCTTCATGCGGGGACTCCCTCGGGCAGCGCGGAGCGGATTGCAGCGTCGATGCGTGCGCGCCCGTCGGGGGCCAGGCGATAGTAGACCCAGGTGCCGCGACGTTCACACGTGACGAGGCCGACCTCTCGCAGGATGCGCAGATGGTGCGAGACCGTGGGCTGGTTGAGCGGGAGGCCGGAGGTGAAGTCGCAGACGCAGACCTCATCTTCGGACCGCGCAAGCGTGGCGAGGATCGTCAGCCGGTGAGGATCGGCGAGGGCCTTGAAGATGGCGGCATCCCGGGAGCGGTCCGCTGGGTCAACGACGGCGGGCGGGCAACAGCGCTGCATCGACATAGTTCGATACTAGAGCACTATATCGGCGATTGTCAATAAAGCGTGGACCCTAGTCTTGCATAATTATGCAAGAAATGTATAATCATGCAGGTATGATCGCTCTCCCGGCGGCGACCCGTCTGCGCGGGCGCAACGTGCTCACCGTGACCGACCTCGATGGCGACGAGCTCGCCAGTTTACTCTCGCTCGCCCAGAACCTTAAGGCGAGCGGGCGCGAGCAGTTGACGCTGCTGCGCGGCAAGACGCTGGCGATGCTCTTCGAGAAGCCGTCGTTGCGCACGCGCGTCTCCTTTGAGGCCGCGATGACGCAGCTGGGTGGGCACGCGATCGCCGCCACTGGCGGCGACTTCGGCATCGGCACCCGCGAGACGCCGGAGGACGCCGGTCGCGCGCTCTCCCGCTACGTCGACGCGATCGCCTACCGGACGCACGCGCACGAGCCGCTGGTCCGCTTCGCCGGCGCGGCGACGGTCCCGACGATCAACGCGCTCTCCGAGGCCGCCCATCCCTGTCAGGCCTTCGCCGACCTGTTGACGATCCGCGAGCGGTTCGGGACGCTGACCGGCTTGCGGCTGGCCTTCGTCGGCGACGCGCGCAACAACGTCGCGATCTCGCTGACCGAGGCCGCCGCACTGACCGGGATGTCGATCACCTTCGCGGCACCGCCGACCCACCGGCCCTCCGATGCCTTCCTGGGCCGTCTCGTCAAGCTCGGCGCGGCGCACAACGTGACCGCGCGCGCCTTCACCTCGCCGCTGCGCGCGGTGCGCGACGTCGACGTCGTCTACACCGACGTGTGGACCTCGATGGGCGACGAGCAGTTCATCGAGCGCAACCAGGCCGCGCTGCGCCCGTATCAGGTCGACGCGGCGCTGATGGCCGCTGCCGCGCCGCACGCGCTATTCATGCACTGCCTGCCCGCCCATCGTGGGGAGGAAGTCGCCGCCGAGGTGATCGACGGTCCGCAGAGCGTCGTGTTCGACCAGGCCGAGAACCGGCTGCACGCGCAGAAGGCGCTGCTCCTGGCCCTCCTCACCGATCTCCGTGGGCTCTCCGAATGACCGAATCACCGATCCAACCGAAGACCAAGCGCCAGCGCGCGATCCTCTCGCTGATCGCGGCCCGGCCCGTGCGCTCGCAGGACGAGCTCGCGACGCTGCTCGAGCAACAGGGTTACGACGTCACCCAGGCGACCGTCTCGCGCGACATCAAGGAATTGGGCCTGCTCAAAGTGCCGCTCAAAGGCGGCAACGGCGGAGCCTTCAAGTACGTTGAGCCGAGCGTCGGGCCGGCCTTCAGCTCGCGGCTACACCGGGTCGTCGCCGACGTCGTGATCGGCGTGCGCTCCGCGGTCAACCAGATCGTCCTGCGCACCCATCCGGGGACGGCGATGATGCTGGCGGCCGCGGTCGACGCCGCCGACTGGCCGGAGATCCTCGGCACGATCGGCGGCGACGACACCGTCCTGGTCCTGGTCGAATCACCCGAAAAAACCCCGATGATCAAGCAACGCTTCGAAGACATGCGCGGAGAACAGGGATAGCTATGACCATGGTGATGGAGCGAGCGCAGGAGCATCCTGCGGCATCGGCAGTGCTCGATGCGAGCTCGGATCGGGGGCCCCACGCGCAGCGTGGGGGGCGCGCAGCCTGGGGCGGAGCGCCGTTAAGATGAAGATCGTCCTGGCTTATTCCGGTGGGCTCGATACGTCCGTGCTGCTCAAGCAGTTCATCGAGGCGGGGAATGAGGTCATCGCGATGACGCTCAACCTGGGCGAGTCCGATATGGTGGCGGGCGAGGGTTCGCAGGACGCGCTGTTCGCGGTGCGGCGCAAGGCGTTACAGCTCGGGGCGGTCGACGCGGTGCTGATCGACGCGCGCGAGCGGTTCGTCACCGACTACGCCTTCAAGGCGCTGGCGGCCAACGCGCTCTACGAGGGCGTCTACCCGCTCAGCGCGGCGCTCTCGCGGCCGCTGATCGCGGATCTGCTGGTCGAGACGGCGGCGGAGTACCGCGCCGACGCGGTCGCGCACGGGTGCACCGGCAAAGGGAACGACCAGGTGCGCATCGAGGTCGGCGTGCGGGCGAAGGCGCCGCACCTGCGGACGCTCGCGCCGCTGCGCGACCGGCCGCTCTCGCGGCCCGACGCGATCGCGTACGCGGACAAGCACGGGGTCCCGATCGCGCACACGCAGGCCAAGCCGTACTCGGTCGACGCCAACCTGTGGGGGCGCTCGATCGAAGCCGGCGTGCTCGAGAATCCGTGGAATGCGCCGCCCGAGGACGCCTACGCCTGGACCGTCACGCCGCAGGACGCGCCCGCCGAGGGCGCCGAGGTGATCGTGACGTGGGAACGCGGCATCCCCACGATCGACGGGAGCGGCGGCGCCGAGATGGTGTACGAGCTCAACAAGCGCGCCGGCGCGCAAGGCGTCGGGCGGATCGATCTCATTGAAGATCGCGTCGTCGGCCTCAAGTCGCGCGAAGTCTACGAGTGCCCGGGGAGCGTCACGCTGATCGAGGCCCACAAGGCGCTCGAGCGGCTGGTGCTCACGCGCGACGAGCTGCGGCTCAAAGCGGCGCTCGACCAAAAGTACGGCGAGCTGATCTACGATGCGCTCTGGTCCTCGCCGCTGCGCGGCGCGCTCGACGCGTTCAACACCAAGCTCGCCGAGCGGCTGACCGGCGAGACGCGCCTGCAGCTCCTGCGCGGCCGCGCCGTCGTCACCGGTTCGCGTTCGCCCTACGCACTCTACGACGAGTCGCTCGCGACCTACGGCGCGGGCGACCGCTTCCGGCACGACGCGGCCGGCGGGTTCATCGAGCTGCACGGGCTCCCGGTCGCCGCCGGCGCCGCCAAGGCGGCCGAGGCGGCCGAGCGCGCGACGCCGCAGACGGTCTGAACGTGCCGTGAGCTCGCTGCAATGGGGCGGGCGGTTCGCGTCGGCTCCCGACGTCGCGCTGCTCGCTTTCGGCTCCTCGCTCGAGGACGATCTGGTGCTGGCGCCGTTCGACGTGCGCTGCTCGCTCGCGCACGTGACCGCGCTGCGCCGCGTCCTGGCGCCGGCCGACGCCGCCGCCTTGCGCGCCGCGCTCGAACAGGTCGCGGCGGAGGTCGAGGACGGGTCGTTCGCGGCCTGGGCGACGACGCACGCGTTCGAGGACGTCCACGGAGCGGTCGACGCGCGCGTGCGCGAGCATGCCGGCGCGGTCGGCGAACGACTGCACGCCGGGCGCTCGCGCAACGATCAGGTCGCGACGACGCTGCTGCTGTACGCGCGCGACCGCGCCACGCGCGGCGCGCGGCTCGCGCTCGACGTCGCGGCGCTGTGCGAGGACCGCGCGCAGAGCGCGCTGGCCGCGCAGGCGCTGCTGGCGGCAACGACGCACTGGCAGCCGGCGCAGCCGGCCCTGCTCGCCTTCTGGCTCGACGCTGCGGCGCAAGGATTCGTGCGGGCCGCCGAACGCTTCGCGCGCGTCGCCGCCGACGCCGTGCGCTTCTGCCCGCTCGGCAGCGGCGCGCTGGCCGGATCGTCGCTGCCGCTCGACCGCGCGGCGGCTGCCGCCGAACTCGGCTTCGCGGCGCCGACCCGCAACGCGCTCGACGGGGTCGGCGACCGCGACGTCGCGCTCGACCTGTTGCACGCCGCGACGCGCGCGGCGGTCGCCGCCTCGCGCCCGAGCGAGGAACTGGTCCTGTGGGCGACGCCGGCGTTCGGCTACGTGCGACTCGACGACGCCGCCGCGACCGGATCGAGTCTGATGCCGCAGAAGCGCAATCCCGATCCCTTCGAGCTGGTGCGCGCGGCTGGCGCGCGAGCGATCGGCGTCTATACCGGCGCGCTGGCGTCGGTCAACGGGATCGCGCTCTCGTACCACCGTGACCTGCAGGAGACCAAAGCCCAGGTCATCACCGGGACCGAGCACGCGCTCAGCGCGCTCGACGCCTTTCGGCGCGCGTTGGCACACGTGCACTTCGACGAGCGGGTGACGACCGCACACGCCGGCGACGGCTACACCGTGGCGACGGATCTGGCCGACGCGATGATCCTCGCCGGCGCGACCGCGCGCGAAGCGCACCGCGCCGTCGGCGAGCGCGTCGTGCGGGCCGAGACCGAAGGGCGCGCGCTCGACGAGAGCGACGCGCGCGCGCTGGGCGTCCCGGACGCGCCGGTCGACGCCGCGGCCTCGGTGCTCGGCAAGCGCACCGCGGGCTCGACCAGCCCCGAGGCGGTCGTGACCGCGATCGGCCAAACGCGCGCGGCGATCGAAGCACTCGCCGTCGCGATGGAGAAGTCCCCGCCATGATCACCGCCCACGTCGTCGGCGCGAGCGGCTATGCCGCGGCCGAGCTGATCCGCCTGATCGACCGACACCCGTCGGTCGCGCTGGGCGTGCTCGAGAGCCGTTCGAGTCCCGGCAGCGCCGTCGCCGACGTCTTCCCCTGGCTGCCGCACGTCCACGTCGCGTTCGAGGAGAGCGGGACGGTGTTGGCGCGGCTGCGCGAGGACGACGTCGTCTTCCTGGCCGGCGGGCGCGAACAGGCACGCCAACTGGTGCCGGCAGTGCTCGCCAAGGGCGCGCGCGCGATCGACCTCTCCGACGCCTTCCGGCTGCAGCAGAACGCCGGCGAGGCGGTCTTCGGCTTCCCCGAGCGCTATCGCGACCGCATCGCCGGCGCGCGGCTGGTCGCCAACCCAGGCTGCTACGTGACCGCCTCATTGCTCGCGCTCGTCCCGCTCGGGCCGCTGGCGGAGCGCATCGCGAACGTCGTGATCGACGCCAAGAGCGGGATCACCGGCGCCGGCCGCACGCCCGAAGTGCGCTCGATGTTCGCCGAGGTGTACGGCGACGTCCGCGCCTATGGTCTCGAAGGGCACCGCCACGGCCACGAGATCGTGCAGGAGGCGCGCGCCGTCGGGATCGATGCGCCGATCGTCTTCTCGCCGCACGTCGTCCCGTTGCGGCGCGGCATCCTGGCTGACGTCTACCTCGTAGCGCGCACGCCGATCGGGCGCGAAGAGGTGCTCGCGCTCTACCACCGCTTCTACGCGGCCAACCCGTTCGTGACGGTCTTCCACGACGTGCGCGCGCCGCATCTGCCGGCGCTCGAAGGCACCAACGACGCGCATCTGGCCGTCGCCGAACGCGAGGGGATCGTCCAAGTCCTCGTCGCGCTCGACAATCTGGGCAAGGGCGCGGCCGGACAAGCGGTGCAGAACATGAACCTCATGCTCGGTCTGCCGGAGGAGCTTGGCCTCGATGCTCGCACCCACGTCGGCTGACGCGCACGACGCGGTACGCCTGGTCCGCGTTCGCGGCGGTCTGGGAGCCGTTCCGGGCGTCCGGATGGCCGGCGTCCACGCCGGCATCAAGAAGCGCAAGACGGACCTGGCGCTGATCGCGCTGCCCGGCCCGCATGTCTGCGCCGAGGTCATCACGACCAACGAGATCAAGGCCGCGCCGCTGCTCGCGACGAGCGCCAACCTCGCGACCGACGGCGACGCGATCGAAGCGATCGTCTGCAACTCCGGCTGCGCGAACGCTTGTACCGGCGAGCGCGGGCTGCGCGACGCGCAGACCACGGCGCGCCACGCGGCGACGCTGCTCGGCCTGCGGCCGACCCAAGTCGTCGTCGCGTCGACCGGCGTCATTGGCGTCACCATGCCGATGGATCGCTTGGCGAAGGGGCTCGACCGCGCGGTCAAGCAGCTCGAGGTCGGCCCCGAGGCCGCCAACGAAGCCGCCGAGGCGATCATGACGACCGACCACGTGCCGAAGCTGGCCGGCTACGCCTGGCACGAGGACGGCAAGCGGTACGCGATCGGCGGGATCGCCAAAGGCTCGGGGATGATCTCACCGACCATGGCGACGATGCTGGCGTTCCTGGTCACCGACGCCGCCGTCTCGCGGACGGGACTCACCGAGGCGCTGCGCGAGGCGGCCGACGGGACGTTCAACATGATCTCGGTCGATGGCGACATGTCGACCAACGACGCCGTCTACTGCTGCGCGAAGCCCGGCAACACTGCGGCGACGCCGGGACTGCGCGCCGCGCTGACGGCGGTCTGCCGCGATCTGGCGATCGCGATGGTCCGCGACGGCGAAGGCGCGACGAAGATTCTGACCTTCCACGTCACCGGCGCGCGCGACGAGGCGCAAGCGCGTCGCATCGCGCGCGCGGTCGTCAACTCGAGCCTGGTGAAGACGGCACTGTACGGCGAGGACCCGAACTGGGGCCGCGTCATCGCCGCCGCCGGCAGCGTCGGCGCGGGGATGGACCCGGCGACCTGGTCGCTCTCGCTCGGCGGCCAGACCTGGGTCGAGCCCGATGCGGTCGAAACGATGAGCGAGGCCGAGGCGCACGACTTGCTCGAGGACTCCTCGGTCGAGATGCGCCTGGACCTGGGGATCGGCAGCGCGAGCGCGACGGCCTGGGGCTGCGACCTGACCGGCGATTACGTGCGCATCAACGCGCACTACCGGACGTGACTACGTCACGTCCTTGGCGGTCCTCGCTACGCTGCGGTCCGCTCAAAGGAATTGTTAAAGAAGGTCGATTGACGTGATCCAATCTTCTTCGCGCGGTTCGCGGCTGGTAACGCGGCATCCGCATCTGATGGCGACCTATCGGCAGCTCGAGATCAACATCGTGCGCGGTGAGGGCTGCTGGCTCTACGACGAGTCGGGGAACGCCTATCTCGACCTGGTCGCGGGCATCTCGGTCTGCGCGCTCGGCCACGCGCACCCGCGGATCGCCCGCGCGATCGCCGAGCAGGCCGCGACGCTGGTCCACGTCTCGAACCTCGTCCATCACGAGCCGGCCGGGACGCTCGCCGACCGCCTCGCCGCGCTCTCGGGGTTCGACACGGTCTTCTTCTGCAACAGCGGGGCCGAGGCGAACGAGGCGGCGATCAAGCTCGCCCGCAAGTACGCCTACCGCCGGGGAGAGCCCAGTCGCAACGTCATCCTGGCCGCACACGGCTCGTTCCACGGCCGCACGCTCGGAGCGCTGGCGGCGACCGACAGCCCGAAATATCAGGAGGGCTTCGGACCGCTTCCGCTCGGCTTCGCGCACGTTCCGTTCAACGACATCGCTGCGCTCGACGCTGCGATCGACGCGACGACGGCGTGCTTCCTGGTCGAGCCGGTGCAGGGCGAGACCGGCGTCATCCCCGCGACGCGTGAGTACCTGCTGGCGGCGCGGCGGCTGTGCGACGAACGCGGCGCGCTGCTGATCTTCGACGAGATCCAGTGCGGGATGGGACGGCTGGGGCGACTGTTCGCGCACCAGTGGTACGACGTGCGCCCCGATGCGTTCACGCTGGCAAAGTCGCTCGCCAACGGTCTGCCGATCGGCGCGTTGGTCGTCCGCGGCGACGCCGCGACCGGCCTGCAGGGCGGTGATCACGGCACCACCTTCGGCGGCTCGCCGGTCCCGGCGGCGGCGGCGCTCGAACATCTGGCGATCCGCGACGTCCTCGACCTCGACGCCCACGTTACCGCCGTCGGTGCCCTGTTGCGCAACGAGCTGGCGTCGGTCGCCGCCGATTTTCCGGCGGTGTTCGAGCAACCGCGCGGGATCGGTCTGATGCTCGGCCTCCCGGTCCGCGAACCCTACGTCGCGAGCGACTTCGTGAAGGCGGCGCTCGACTACGGCCTGTTCACCAACGCCGCCGGCCACAACACGCTGCGCTTCGTCCCGCCGTTGATCATCTCGGCCGACGAGGTCCGCGACGCGATGCAGCGCCTGCGCGCGACGATCCGGGCCGTCGTGGACGGCTGAGCCCCAGATTGCAAAGGTGACGCTCGCTTGGTAGTATTGGCACCATGCGACTCGTACGTGCGCAGCTTAGGCCCGGCGGGCGTTCCGATGCCGGCAAATCGACCACCGCAGTGAAGAGCAACGCCCCGCTTTGAGGAGCTTCGCAACGCGAAGCACCTCAAAGAAAAAGGCCGCCTCACGCCTCGGCGGCCTTCGTCCACCACTTGCGACGCCCGGTTGAGCCGGCGGGTGGGTGGATCGTCTGAGAAGAGCTTCTGCCTAATCTTACGGCAGATCGGCTGAAAAGGTTCGTGATTTCGATGAAGGCTTGGTAACGATTCGCTTGGGGCCGGCTGAGGCGTGCTCAAAGCCCGCTTGGGACCGAGGCACGGACCGGGGGCCGGCGCTGGCCGACCCGGGTGGCGGCCTCGAACGCGGCGGCCATGCGCAGTAGCCCGGCCTCATCCCGGTAGCGGCCGACGATCTGGATCCCCACCGGGAGGCCGTCGGGGGTGAAGCCGGCTGGGACCGAGATCGCCGGGTGACCGGTGACGGTGATCCGCGAGCACGAGCGCATCCAATCGACGTACGTCTCCATCGCGACGCCGTCGATCTCGGTGACGTGGGGGACGTCGATCCCGAACGGGGGCACCTGGTTGACCGGCGCGACCAGATAGTCGTAGCGCTCGAAGAACGCGCGCGTCCGCGCGAACAGCCGCGTGCGCGCCAGTTCCGCGGCGACGATCCGCGTCCCGGTCAGCTCGCGGCCCGCGGCGACGTTCCAGCGCACGGTCTCCTTGACGAGATCGTGATAGTTGTCGACGAACCCACCGTACGAACCCGCGAAGATGAGCCCGCGCAGCACGAAGAAGATCTCGTCGGCGTCGCGCAGATCGGGCTCGCCGTCGTCGACGTTGCAACCCAGTGCTTCGAAGATCGAACGCTGCGCGGCGAGGACGTCGCGCACCGCGGTATCGACCGGCAGGCCGCCGAGATCGGGGCTCCACGCGACCCGTGCACCGGTCACGTCGACGTCCTCCGGCGGGACGAACGAGGTGCCCGCTGCGCCGAACGAAAGCGGATCGCGCGCATCGGCACCGGCGAGCACGCCGAGCATCAGCGCGACGTCGCGCACGGTGCGGCCCATCGGCCCCGAGACCGCGGCGAGCTGCCACGCGTTCTCGGCCGGCCAGTGTGCGACGCGGCCGAGCGACGGCCGCAGGCCGACGACGTTGCAGAAGTTGGCCGGATTGCGCAGCGAGCCGCCGAGATCGCTGCCGTCGGCGAGGGCAACCATCCCGGTCGCCAGCGCGACCGCGGCACCGCCGCTCGATCCGCCGCACGTCTTCGTCACGTCGTACGGGTTGCGCGTCGCACCGAAGACCGGGTTGAACGTCTGCGAGCCGGCGGCGAACTCGGGGACGTTCGTCTTGCCGAGCGCGATCGCGCCGGCGTCGCGCTGCCGCTCGACGACGATCGCGTCGACCTCGGGGACGAAGTCGGCGAAGATCGGCGAACCGAAGGTCGTGCGCATCCCGCGGGTCGGTACGGTGTCCTTGTGCGCCACCGGCAGCCCGTGCAGCGGGCCGGGTTCGACGCCGCGCGCCAGCGCGTCGTCGGCACGTTGCGCCGCCGCCAGCGCGCCTTCGGCATCGAGCGTGACGATCGCGTTGAGCCGGGGGTTCTCGCTCGCGATCCGCTCCAGATGGGCCACCATGACCTCGCGGGCCGAGAGCGTCTTGGCGCGCAGTTGGCGAACCAGCTCGGTCGCCGGCAGGAAGCACAGATCGTCCACCCCAGCGTCTACCGCGCCTGCTTCAGAGTTCCCTCACCGTGCCGTGCCAGGATGGTCACACGATGGCCGCCGCCCCCGCCCTCACCGTCGCGACCCTGCTCCTGGCCGCCGTCCCCGTGGCCGCCGCAGCGCCGCGTGCCGACGCGATCCCGCTGATCGACCAGGCCGGCCGGCGCTTCGCGCTGCGCGACCTGCGCGGCCGGCCGTTTGCGGTGACCTTCATCGCTTCGCGCTGCACCGATGCCTGTCCGATCCTCGACGCGCAGTTCGCGCTCGTCCAGCGCCGCTTGGCGGCGCTGCGCTCGCCGGCGCAGTTGGTCACGATCACGCTCGATCCGGGCTACGACACGCCGTTCGTCATGGCGCGTCTGGCGCACGACTACGCCGCCGATCCGCGCCGCTGGCGGCTCGCCTCGGGGACGATGCGCGACGTGACTGCGCTGCGACGGGCGTTCGGCGTCGGCGTCGCCGCCGATGCCCGCGGCGTCCCCGACGTCCACGACACGTTCGTCTACGTCATCGGCCGCGACGGCTCCGAGCGCACCCTGTTCGCCTCGACGAACCTGGTTGACGATCTGGTTGAGGCGCTCGAGCGCTAGACGTTCGACGACGTCGATCCCGCTGTCTTCGTGCCGCCTCGGGCCGTCCGCGATTACGCTAGGCGGCGCTCTCCTTGCTGACGAGGACCAAGCGCGCCGCGCGCACGATGGGCTGAGATTCGTCGGTTCGGAACGAGTCCAGCAGGCGATCGAGCGAGCGCGCGCGTTCGCGGGTCGTGCGGGTCGAGCCGTCGATGCTCCCGAGCGCGGCGACGATCTGTTCGGTCGCGCTGCTGATCTGCTCCATCGCCGCGACGGCGTGGCCCGCCTTGCCGGCGATCGCGGTCAGTACCCGCGCGATCTCACCGCTGGTCCGCTGTTGCTCGACGGCTTGCGCGACGTTGCGCTGCGTGTCCGCGTCGAGCGCGGCGATGCGGGTCGCCAAGTCGCCCGAGGCGCGGTTCATCTGCGTCGCCCGGGCGACGACCTCATCGGCGACCAGCGCCGTCCCGTCGATCGCCCGGCGCATCGCGCCGAGCGCGTCGGCGGTGCTGCGCGCCAGGTCGGTCCCGGCCGCGGTCGCGACGGAGGCCTGACGCATCGCGGCCGCCGCCTGGGTCGCATCGCTGCGCGTGGCGGCGAGGCTCGCTTCGATCTCGTGCGTCGCACCGCGCGACCGCTCGGCCAAAGCGCGCACTTCTGAGGCGACCACCGCGAAGCCGCGGCCGTGCTCGCCGGCGCGCGCCGCTTCGATCGCGGCGTTGAGGGCGAGCAGGTTCGTTTGGTCGGCCAGCTCTTCGATCGTCGAGACGATCTGCGAGATCGTCGCCGAGCGCCGTTCGAGCGCGTCGACGACGTCCGCCGCGTCCGCGCTGAGCGCGCCGATCGCGCTCATCGCCGCGACCGTGCGTTCGACGGCCGCTTCGCCCTGCTCGGCCTGCTCGCGCGCGTCGGCGGCGGCACTGGCCAGCCGCGCACCCAGCGCGTCGAAGGAGGCGATCTCGGCGTCGAGTGAGGCGATGCCGAGCGCGCCGGCCGCGGCCGCTTCGGCTTGCCGGCGTGACGCGGCGGCGATCGCGGCTGCGCCGTCGGCCAACTGCGCGGCCCGGTCGTGGGCATCGTCGAGGTCCTGCGCCTGTACGCTCTGCGCGTGCGCGGCCTCGTAGACCGAGGAGAGGATCTGGCGGCCGGCCGACGCCGATGCACCGGTGCTGGAGGCGACGGCGTCGCTCTCGGCGACCAGATCGGCCGAGACGCCGGCGATCCGGCGGACGACCTGCTGCAAGCTCTCGACCATCGTGCCGAAGGCCAGCGCGATCTCGTGCAAGCCGGCGACGACGTCGTCGTAGCTGCCGGAGAGGATCCCGATCTCGTCGGCGGCCGGTGCGGCAAGCGCGCTGCGCTCGGTCGCATAGCGGGCGGTCAGGTCGCCGGCGGCGAGCGCGCGGAACGAGCGCACCAACCGTTCGACGTCATCCTCGGCGACGTGGCGCAGCGCGACGGTCACCCGACCGAGCCGGCCCGCGACGGAGCGTCCGATGCCGAAGGCAGCCAGGCCGAAAGCCAGGATGGCGGCCAGCGTGCTGAGCACGAGCGTGACGATGACCGCACGCGCGGTCGCGGCCGCGGCGGCGTCGGCCGCCTGCGCACCGTTGGCGACGAAGCGGTAGAGCTGCTCGGCCTCGCGTTTCACTGCGGCGAAGGTGGCGCCACCCCGGCGCATCCCGCCGAGCGCTTGCGCCCGCCGACCATCGCGTATCTGGGCGACGCGCAGCGCGTACATGCCGTCGAGCTGACCGACACCATCTTCGATCTGCTGTTCGAAGACGTCGATCTGCTCGAGCTGGTTGACGGGAATCAGCGTGGTGTTGTCGCTCTCGCGCAACACCGCGAGGTGGGTGTGCAGATCGCGCCGCGCGTCGGCAACGGCAGCGAGGTAGGTGGAAGCCCCGCCGCTGATGATGACGCCGCGCAGCGCGCTCTGCTCCGCGAGCGCCGCCGTTACGACCTCGCGGATCTCGGTCGAGACGCTTTGCAGCGCCTCGGCACGTGCGCTCGCCAGCGCCATCGCAGCGATCCCGCGCTGCGTCACCACGGCGAGGGCAACCATCAGCACGATCGCGAGGCAGGCCGCGAGCGCGATCTGTGCGCCGACCGGAAAGCGTGCGCGCATCTTAGGCTGGTCTCGCCACGGCGCAGCTCGCGATCGTGGCGATGTCGTCGAGCGAGTGATGGACGTTGATGACGAGCGTTCCGGCCGTCAGCGTCCCGACGGGGACGTCGAGCGTCGTGGTCGAGAGGCCGTTGAGGACCGGGTGCAGCGGATACAGCGGACGCGGTGCGTAGTTGTCGCACGTTCCGGTGTGGAAGTGGGCCGGCTGCGGGCCCGCCGGCGCGCCGGCCATCTTCAACTCGACGACGGTCTGATCGCCGTGCGCGGTCAATGTCGCGACGCCGGTTTCGCCCGATCCGTTCATCGCGGCGAGATGGATCGTGACGGGGATCACATCGGCTACCGCTGCCGGCCCGGCGAGCGCGCACGACGCGATGAGTGCGCACGCGAGCGGGAAGCTCCGAAAGGGCAGCGGCATGGGTCGTGTTCCTCCGTGAAGCCGTGTACGTTAGCGAGTACGTCACGCGCAGCCTAGACGGATGACATGAAGAAGGTGTGAGGGCCGCGCAGGGACTCGCGTGAATCAACGGCGGTCGAAATGAACTGGATGTGAGCCCCGGCGAAGAAAGGTTGCGTGGACGTAGCAGGACAGGCGGCACTGGTCACTGGTGGCGCATCAGGTTTGGGAGCTGCAACGGCGCGGCTCCTCGCGGCACGCGGCGCGAAGGTCGGCGTGCTCGACGTGGCGCTCGAGCGCGCCGAGGCGTTGGCGCGTGAGATCGGCGGCTTCGCCGCGCGGTGCGACGTCGCCAGCGCCGACGATGCCGCCGGGGCGGTGGCCGCGGCCCAGCAGAAACACGGTGCCGCACGGATCCTGGTCAACTGCGCCGGGATCGGGACGGCGCGCCGGATGCTCGGCCGCGAGGGGCCGATGCCGCTCGAGGAGTTCGAGCGCGTCGTCCGGGTCAACCTGATCGGCACGTTCAACCTGACCCGGCTCGCGACGGCGGCGATGAGTACTCTCGAACCGCTCGCCGACGGTGAGCGCGGCGTGGTCGTCTCGACCGCGTCGGTGGCGGCCTTCGAAGGTCAGATCGGCCAGGCCGCCTACGCCGCCTCGAAGGGCGGGATCGTCGCGCTGACGCTGCCGCTCGCGCGCGAGCTGGCACAGTTCGGGATCCGCGTGCTGACCATTGCACCGGGACTGTTTGCGACGCCGCTGTTGGGTCAGCTGCCGCCCGAGGTGCAGCAGACGCTAGGGGCGTCGATCCCGTTCCCCAAGCGTTTGGGCGAACCCGAGGAATACGCGCAACTCGTCCTGACCTGCTGCACGAACGTCTACCTCAACGGCGAGACGATTCGCCTCGACGGCGCGCTCCGGCTGCCGCCGCGCTAAATCCCGGGCCTGCCTCGCCCGCGCCTTGCCTGCACATCGCGTCTCGTCGTGAGACGCGCTCCGCTACGACATCGCCTCGTGAAGAATCTCGACGGCCTCGCCGATGACGATCGCGTCGCGCAGCGCGAGCAACTCGGCGAGCGCCGAGGCGATGCGCGGATCCTCGTCGTCGATAAACGCGTCCCGCAGCGGATCGAGAGCAATATGAAGCGTGTCCAAAACGGAACGCGCCGAGAGCGGGGGCGGCATAGAAGCCTCCTCGGATGGAACCTTTCGCGAGCGTAGCAGACCCTGCCGGCGCAGTCGAGAGGCACCCGGCTGCTTCTCCCGCCGGACGCGTTGCCGTCGCGCCGAACGAGCGAGCGCCTTGTCGCCGCTAGCCTAGGCCACGAACTCGAGCAGCGTCGCGTTCGCCAGGCCGCCACCTTCGCACATCGTCTGCAGTCCGTAGCGCGCGCCGCGCCGCTCCAGCTCGTGCAACAAGGTCGTCATCAGACGTGCGCCCGACGCACCGACCGGATGACCCAGCGCGATCGCACCGCCGTTGACGTTGCTGCGCTCCGCCGGAATCTCGAGCTCGCGCTGCCAGGCGAGGACCGGACTCGCGAACGCTTCGCTGATCTCGAACAAGTCGATGTCTTGCACGTCCAGGCCGCTGCGCCGCAAGAGCTGCCGAGTAGCGGGGATCGTCGCGGTCAGCATGGCGATCGGATCGTCGCCGCAAACCGCGAACGCGCGCAACCGCGCGCGCACCGGCAGCCCGAGCGCGTCGGCGACGTCGGCGCCGGCGATCAGGATCGCGGCGGCGCCGTCGCTGATCTGCGAAGCGTTGCCGGCCGTGATCGTACCGCCCTCGGAGCGGAACGCGGGTCGCAGCGCGCCGAGCTTGGCGAGGTTCGTGTCGCGCCGGACCCCCTCGTCCGCCGTCAGGGCACCGCCGTCGGCCAAGGGCACGGGGACGATCTCGCGCGCGAAGCGGCCCTCGTCCTGCGCGCGAGCCGCGCGGTGGTGGCTCTCCAAGCTGTAGGTGTCGAGTTCCGTCCGCGAGAGCCCCCAGCGCTCCGCGACCAGTTCGGCGCTGATCCCTTGGTGCACCAGCCCTCCCTCGTAGCGCTGCGCGATCGCCGACCCGTAGGGCTCGCCGGGACCCTGCGTCGAGCTGCCCAGCGGGACGCGCGACATCACTTCGACCCCACAGGCGATGGCGAGATCGTACGCACCGCTCATCACGCCCTGGGCGGCGAAATGGACGGCCTGCTGGCTCGAGCCGCACTGCCGGTCGATCGTCGTGCCGGGGACGGAGTCGGGGAAGCCGGCCGCCAGGACCGCGTTGCGCGCGACGTTGAGGCTCTGCTCGCCGACCTGGCTCACGCAGCCGGCGATCACGTCGTCGATGCGGGACGGGTCGACCCCGGTGCGCCGGATGAGCGCCGTCAGGACCAATGCCAGCAGGTCGACCGGGTGCCACGCCCCAAGACTTCCGCCGCGTCGGCCGATCGGGGTCCGGAGCGCTTCGACGATTACCGCTTCTCGCACAGGGCCGCCGTTTCGGCGTCACCCCCGTGGTTCCGGCAGGTTTCGAGCAAGTGGGCACTTGGAAAGAGGCGGGTACCATGGAGACTCACGCGCTCGAGTATTCGTTCGTCCGAGCCACCGAGGCCGCGGCGATCGCCTCCGGCCGGCTCGTCGGGCTGGGTGACAAGAACGCGGTCGACGGCGCGGCCGTCGAGGCGATGCGCACGGCGCTGCGCGACGTGGTGCTGGCCGGGATCGTGGTCATCGGCGAGGGCGAAAAGGACGAAGCGCCGATGCTCTACCACGGCGAAGAGGTCGGCACCGGCGAGGGCCCCACGCTCGACATCGCCGTCGACCCGATCGACGGCACGACGCTTGCCTCACGCGGTGGCCCGGGGGCGATCTCGGTGATCGCGGCGGCCCCGCGCGGCGCGCTCTTCCGGACCCGAGTGCCGTACATGGAGAAGCTGGTGACCGGGCCGGCCGGCCACGGCGTGGTCGACATCGAGGCGCCGCTCGAAGAGAACCTGCGACGACTCGCCGCCGCGCGCGGCCGTGAGGTCTCCGACCTGATCGTCGCCCTGCTCGAGCGGCCCCGCAACGAGCGGCTGATGAAGGCGGTCCGTGCCGCCGGCGCGCGCGTGCGCGTCTTCGGCGACGGCGACGTCGCCAACGCCGTCTACGCCGTGCTCGAAGAGCGCGCGCGCGTCGACATGCTGGCCGGTATCGGCGGCTCCCCCGAAGGCGTGATCGCGGCTTGCGCCGTTCGCGCGCTGGGCGGCGAGATGCAGGGCCGCTTGTGGGCGCGCGACGAGCGCGACGAGGAGATCGCGCGCGGCGAAGGCTTGGCGATCGGCCGGAAACTGACGCTGGACGATCTGTGCGCCTCGCAGGACGCGATCTTCGCGGCGACCGGCGTCACCGACGGTGAGTTCCTCGACGGCGTGCGCTACCGCCGCGGCTCGGCGTTCACCCAGTCGATCGTCATCTCCAGCTACACGGCCTCGGTGCGCACGATCGACGCGCGCCACGACCTGCGCCCGCGCGGCTCCGCAGTCGACGCCGCGATCTCCGCCAGCGTCAAAACGCCGACCCGCTGAGACGCGTTCAGCGCCGATAGAAAGCGATCGTCTCGCGGGTCCCCTCGAGCAGCGTGGTGCGGGGGAGGCCGCGCAGCGCCGCGCGCAGCGGCGCTTCGTCGACCTTGGCGGCGAACATCAATGCACTGCCGTCGGCGCGCACGTCGGCGTCGGGGACGACGGTCTTGATCGCCGCGATGACCTCGTCCATGTCAGCGAGGACGCCCTGCAGGCTGAAGGCATGCGCGCCGTCCGGTGCCTCGGTCGCGGCGCGCGCGAAGATCGTCCCCACGTCAGGCGCGAAGTCCATCCCGGTCGCACCGGTGAAGCGGATCGTATACGGCTTCCCTTCCGCGACCGCGCGCATCGCGAGCGTCGGATCGGCCGTGACGCCGAGCGAACGGCCCGGGCCGTAGACGGTCGACGGACGCAGGCCGATGCTGCGGATCCCGGCGTCCTCCCAATACGCGCGCGCGTTGCCTTCGTTGCAGAGCTTGAACGCGCCGTACTGCGTCAGCGGCTCCGGATGGATGCCGTCGTGCGGGCCGAAGACCGCTGCGCTCGACGCGTAGGCGATTGCGCGCACGCCGTGCTGCTTCGCCGCCTCGAAGACGTGCAGCGTACCGAGCACGTTGACGCGCGCGCCGAGCAGTGGGTTCTGGCGGGCGGTCGGGACGAGGACCGCCGCGAGATGCACGACGGCCTCGCAGCCGGCGACCGCGTCGGCGACGGCCGCCGCGTCGGTAATGTCGCCCCCGCGCACCTCGACCTCGCCGGCGCGCGCGCCGACCAGCTCGTCGAACAGCGCGCGATCGGTACCGAGATCGAAGACGCGGACGGCGTGCCCGCCGTCGAGCAGCACGCGCGTCGTCCACGCGCCGATGAAACCGAGACCACCGGTGACCAGCACACGCATTCCAGCAGAAAGCCTTTCGAATAGAACAGCCGAGAGGAGTTGCCCGGCGGGCTGCGGATTCCTAGCTATCACCATGCCGCTCTCCCTCGACGGTGCCGCGCTGCGGCTCAAGGACGACGATGACGTCGCCGTCGCGCTCCGTCCGCTCGAACCCGGCGTGCCGGTCCGCTTCGCCGACGCCGAGATCGTCCCGAGCGCCCTGATCCCGACCGGCCACAAGCTCGCGGTGCGCTCGGTCGCCGCCGGCGCGCTGGTCCACAAGTACGGCCAGGCGATCGGGCGCGCGTCGGCCCCGATCGCGCCGGGCGAGCACGTCCACGTCCACAACGTCGAGGGCGTGCGCGGGCGCGGCGACCTGGTGGCCCCGCAATGACGGGCACCTTCCAAGGCTACCGGCGCGCGGACGGCCGGGTCGGCGTGCGCAATCACGTCCTGGTGCTGCCCTCGGTGATGTGCGCGAACCACGTCGTCGACCGCATCGGTCGCAGCGTCCCCGAGGTCGTCACGGTGACCCATCCGACCGGCTGCGCGCAGGTCGGCGCCGACTTCGAGCAGACGAAGCATACGATGGCCGGTTTCGCGGCCAACCCCAACGTCGCGGCCGTGCTGGTCGTCGGCTTGGGCTGCGAGACGAACGAGTCGAAAGCGCTGGCGCAAGAGATCGCGGCGCGCGGTCAACGCGTCGAGGTCATCGGAATCCAGGAGACCGGCAACACGACCGAGACCATCGCCCGCGGCGTCGAGGTCGCGCGCGAGCTGGTGCGCGAGGCGGCCGCGCACGTCCGCACCACCTGTTCGCTCTCGGAGCTGGTGTTGGGCACCGAGTGCGGCGGCAGCGACGGCTTCTCCGGGATCACCGCGAACCCGGCGCTCGGCCACGCCGCCGACCGGCTGGTCGACGCCGGCGGAACGGTGATCCTGGCCGAGGTCCCGGAGCTGGTCGGGGCGGAGCATCTCCTCGCTGCGCGCGCGAGCGCACCGGTCGCGGCCAAGCTGTACGAGTTGATCGAGCGCGTCGAGGCGCGGGCGCGCGCGATGCGGGTCGACATCCGCACCGGGAACCCCGCGCCGGGGAACATCGCCGGCGGGATCACGACGCTCGAAGAGAAGTCGCTCGGCGCCGCCTACAAGGGCGGCTCGACGCAGCTCCGCGAAGTCGTCGAGTACGCCGAACGCCCGACGCAGCGCGGCTTAGTGGTCATGGACACGCCGGGTCAGGACATCGAGCAGTTGACCGGGATGGTCGCCGGCGGCGCCCAGATCGTCGTCTTCACCACCGGCCGCGGCACGCCGACCGGTTCGCCGATCGCGCCGGTCGTCAAGGTTGCGACGAACAGCGACCTCTTCGCGCGGATGCGCGAGAACATGGATGTCGACGCCGGGACCATCGTCGGCGGGACGCGCACGCTCGAAGAAGTCGGCGACGAGATCTTCGATTGGATCGTCGCGGCAGCGAACGGCCGCGAGACGGCCGCCGAGGTCCTCGGCTTCCACGACTTCGCCATCAATCGCATCGGCCCGTCGTTCTAGGGACCAGCCAAGCGGTACGGACGGCCACAATCGGGGAAAGGGAGCGGCGAGGCGCTCGGCATCGCCTATCGCCTCGCATTCGTTTCGCCGTTTGTAGGAAAGGAACTCGGATGATCGCCCTTCACAAGACGCGGGTCGTCGCCGCGTCGTTCGCCATTGCCCTTGCCGCGGTGTTCGTTCCAGCCGCGACCCCGGCCGACACGGTCGGCGACGCTATCGCGCCGCTCGGCGGCACGATCGTCGCCGCGCACAAGCACTGCCACTGGATATGGCGGCACCATCACCAGGTACGGGTCTGCCGCTGGTATTAGTTAGTTCGGCCTGCGGCCGATCCGCGCTCGATGGCCACCGCATCCCGGTGGCCATCGTCGCGTTCAGCCGAGCTTGTCGAGCAGGTAGCCCGCCAGCGCGTCCTGCGCGACGCGGTCCTGGAGCATCGAGTCGCGGTTGCGCACGGTGACCGTCGCATCGTCGAGCGACTGGTAGTCGACCATGACGCACAGCGGCGTCCCGATCTCGTCCTGGCGGCGATAGAGCTGCCCGACGTTCCCCTCGTCGTACTGCGTGCGAAAGATCGGCCGCAGCGCACGTTCGATCGTCTGCGCGCGCTCGACCAAGTCGGCCTTGTTTCGGGCCAACGGGAAGACGCCGACCTGCACCGGCGCGATCTGCGGATGGAAGCGCAGGACGGTCCGCTGCGTCTCCTTCTCACCCTCGACGATCGTCTCGCGCTCGAAGGCGTCGATCAGCATCGTCAGCGTCGTGCGGTCCATCCCGGCCGAGCTTTCGATCAGGATCGGGACGTACTTCTGCTTGGTAGCCTCGTCGAAGAACGTCAGGTCCTTCCCCGAGTACTCGATGTGGCGGTCGAGATCGTACGTGCCGCGGTGCGCGATCGACTCGAGTTCGCCCCAGCCCCAGGGGAAGAGGTACTCGACATCGATCCCGGCCTTGGCGTAGAACGGGCGCTCCTCCGGCGTGAGCTCGTAGAAGCGCAGCCGGTCGGCCCGCACGCCGTAGTCGCTGTACCACCGCTTGCGCGCCGTCACCCATTGCTGGAACCACTCGAGATCGTGGCCGTCCTGCGGCACGAAAAACTCGAGTTCCGCCTGCTCGAACTCGCGGATGCGAAAGGTGAAGTTGCCCGGCGTGATCTCGTTGCGGAACGACTTGCCGATCTGCGCGATCCCGAACGGCGGCTTCTTGCGCGCGCTCTGGTAGATGTTCTTGAAGTTGACGAAGATGCCCTGAGCGGTCTCCGGACGCAGATACGTCGCCGCCGAGCTGTCCTCCATCGGGCCGATCGCGGTCTTCATCATCAGGTTGAAGTTGCGCGGCTCGGTCAGCGTCCCGCTCATCCCGCAGTCGGGGCACTTCTCCAGCGAGGGGAGGTGATCGGCGCGGAAGCGATGCTTGCAGTTGCGGCAGTCGACCAGCTTGTCGTGGAACGCCGCCACGTGGCCTGAGGCCTCCCAGGTGCGCGGGTGCATGATGATCGAGGAGTCGAAGGCGACGACGTCGTCACGCAACTGCACGTTCTCGCGCCACCACGCGTCCTTGACGTTGCGCTTGAGGACCGCGCCCAACGGGCCGTAGTCGAAGAATCCGCCGATCCCACCGTAGATCTCGGAGGACTGGAAGATGAACCCGCGCCGCTTGGCGAGCGCGGTGATCTCCTCCATCGTGACGCGTGGTTCTTCGTCGCTGCGGGTCTCGGGTTTGGCCTGTGACATGGAACGCCCACGCGTTCGGTGCCGGGCGCCCCGCACCCTGGACTCCGCGCGCACGAGGCACTGCTCACCTCCGCGGAAAAGTCTGCGCTGCATGGACGAGCGTTGGCCCTGGACCCCGACGCCGGGCGTACCGCTGGCGATCGTGCCCACGCGGCACGGTCTCATGGCGTACAATCCGAACGATCTCTACATCGGCCGCTCGATCGAACGCTACGGCGAGTTCGGCGAACAAGAGCTGGACGTGCTGCGCACCGCGCTGCCCGAGGGCGGGATCGCCTTCGACGTCGGGGCCAACATCGGCACGCATGCCGTCGCGCTGGCGCGTCAGACCGGTCCGGCGGGTAGCGTCTTCGCCTTCGAGCCGCAGCGGGTCGTCCACGGCATGCTCGCGACGAACGCGACCCTCAACGGCCTGGGTTGGATCCACCCCATCCACGCCGCGGTCGGCGCCGCGCCGGGCGAGTTGCTGATGCCCGACTACGTCTATACGAACGAGGCAAACTACGGTGCGATCGCGCTCGGCGAGACCGAGCGCGGCTGGCCGGTGCGGGTCGTGACGCTCGACGCCTGGTGCTGGCTCCCGCGGGTCGACGTCGTCAAGATCGACGTCGAGGGGATGGAGGCCCAGGTGCTCGACGGCGCACGCGAGCTGATCGCGCGCTTCCGCCCCGTCCTGTTCGTCGAGAACGACCGTACCAGCACCTCGGTCGGCGTCCTCGAGCGGCTGCTCGCCGCCGGCTACCGCGTTTACTGGCACGTCGTGCGGCTCTTCCGCGAGGACAACTGGCGCGGCGAGCGCGAGAACGTCTTCGGGAACACCGGCACGATCAACGTGCTGTGCATCCCACGCGAGCGATCGCAGGCGGTCGACCTGCCCGAGTGCGTCGACCCACACGCAGAGCCGCCGGTTCGGCTCGCCCCGTTCTAAGGCTGCTCGGACTCGGGCACGCGCCCCGTGTAGCGCCGGCCGCGCCAGACGACGCCGCGGCCACCGAGCACGCGGGCCGTCGAGTTCAGCACGATCGCCGCGCACGCGACGTACCCGAGCGGCGCAAACCAGGCCAGTCGCCGCGGCAGGCGGACCTGCCGGACGCCGTAATCTTGGATCGCGACACCGACGGCGAGCACCAGCACGGCTTCGAGCGCGCGCAGCGGACGGCGCGCGACGAGCGCGTCGAGCCCGAGCGCGGCGGGGATGACCGAGAGCAGCGCCAACGACGCCGTCCCAAAGGCCAGCGCGACGAGGTCGCCGTCAGCGCCCAGGTACAGGTTCTTGGTGAACCCCGACCAGATCTCGCCCAACGAGGTGTACATGCGCACGCGTACGAGGCCCTCGCCGCCGGCTAGCAGGAGCCGGTAGCGGCCGTCGGTCTTCAGACGGCGCGCGAAGGCGAGGTCTTCGACGATCTCGCCGCGCAACGCGGTGTGCCCGCCGAGCGCGTCGTAGGCGGCGCGTGAGACCAACAGGTACTGCCCGTTCGCCAGCGCGTGCTCGCGGTCGGCCGGATCGTTGAGCGCGGCCATCGAGCCCGAGGCGACCAGCACCAAGCCCAGCATCGTCGGCAGGATCGCCCGCTCGGCGAACGTCCTCAGCTCCTGGTAGGTCCCCAGCGAGAGGGCGTCGACGCCACGCGCGCGGGCGAACGCGAACGCCGAGGCCGTGGCGTGCGGTGCGTGCCAGGTGTCGGCGTCGGTGAACAGCAGCCACGCGCCGCGCGCGAACCGCACGCCCTGCGCGAGCGCCCACGGCTTGCCGACCCAACCGTCGGGGAGCGGCGCGCCGCGGACGACGTGCAGGCGCGCATCCTCGGCGGCGAGCCGATCGAGGATCGCGCCGGTGCGGTCGGTCGACCGATCGTCGACCACGATCACCTCGAACGCCGGCAGGCGCTGCGCCAGCAGCGAGCGCACGCAGCGCTCGATCGCGCGCTCCTCGTCGCGCGCCGGCACGACGATCGAGAGCAACGGCGCATCGTCGAGACGATCGACCGGCGGGACGCGCAGCCAGCCGTGGGTGACCGCCGCGGCCCGGCCCGCGAACCCCACCGCGGCCAGCGCGCAGAGGTGCGTCAAACCCTCGCGCAGGCGCTCGCTCAGCGAATCGTCCGCCACGGCTCGGGCTCTCGCACGACGAACGCGGCATGCAGCTCGGGCAGCAGCCGGCGTTGCGCGGCGAAGGTCAGCAGCGCGTCGGCCTGTGCGAACGAAACCCAGCGGTGCGCGTCGTGGGCGGCATCGACCTGCACCTCGCCTTCGTCGACCCGCGCGACGAAGAACGGCACGACGACGATGCGGTCGCGAACCGGATCGTAGAACGTATCGAGCGCGCCCGCCGTATAGAGTGCCGTGATCGAGAGCCCCGTCTCCTCGAGGACCTCGCGCCGGGCCGTCTCGGTCGCGCGCTCCCCGGGCTCGATCCCACCCATCACGATCGTCCATGCCCCGGCGAAGGCGCCACGTGCTCGGTGCAGCATCAGAAGTTGCGCGTCAGCTCCGGCGCCGCGCAGCACGACCACGCCGACCGCATCGGGCCGTAGCTCGCTCACCGCGGCTGCGCCGCCAGATACGCCTCGGCGAGCTTCTTCGGCGCCCGCGCGAGCCATGCTTCAACGATCACGTCACGCAGCTCGCCGACGCCGATCGCGCCGAGCCGCACCAGCACCGCCGGGTAGCCGTCGAAATGCGGTGTCGTGAAATATATGCCCGGATCCCTAGCGAGCAACGCCTCCTTCATCTCGAGGTCCGGCGTGCGCACGCCCAGGATCGGCCCGGTCGGCGCGCTCTTTCCGAGTGCGGCCAGGTCTTGTTTCCGCAGCGGCCGCTCCCAGACGAAGCCCTTCTCCTTCACGACCCAGCTCGCCGTACCGCCGTAGGACGCGCGTTCGCAAGTCCCCGGCAGCGCCAGCGCGATCCGCCGCACATCACGCCACGTCGCCATGAATATTCCCATGTTCCGTAAGGACGAGCGGCACAGTCTCCCAAGTTCGACAAGGCGCCGCCTTGTCCTCACGGCGGAACCGCGTGATAGAAGCACGCTGGGGCGCTTCGATGGTGTCGACTGCCGGTCCGATACACCGTGCAGCTCCGGGTTCGATCCCCGGGCGTTCCAGCCGCAATGGTCCCTACTGTTGCGAAGTCGTCGTAGATGTGCTAGGGTCAGCAGGTATCGGGCCGGCAGTTCACATCGAAACGCACGAGGCGTCGCAGTAATGCGGCGCCTCGTCTCTTATTGGACGTCACGCCACGACGCAATCTTCCTCGACCACTTATCCTGCGGTGCCTCGGCTACGGACAGTCATGTCTCAGTGGGAAGGCTCTCCAGGCCTTGTCCTGTGCCGTCTTCGCGCCTGCTGAATCGCCGGGATGCTGGGACAGATAGGCAGCACCGGCGCGTGCAGCCACGATTCGGATATTCGCTCCCTCCGCAACACATGCGCGGGTGGACGCATCGTGGATCGACGGCAAGAACTGCGCGGTTGCTTGCAACTCTTTCAAGGCCTTCGCGTACTCGCCGTGGGCCATGAGGCGCTCCGCTGGACCCCAACTGGATTGGACCTTGCCGACGGCGCTATCGTCCCTGCCAAACGAGCCGCAAGCGGGCGCGACCGATGGGAACAGCAACGCGGCCAGAGCGAACGCAAGAATGCAGCGCATCTACGTGATCACGTGCCGCTGGGGCGCTTCGATGGTGTCGACTGAAGGTCTGATACACCATTCGGCCCCGGGTTCGATTCCCGGGCGCTCCAGCCGCAGCGGGCCTCGCCCGTTGCGAAGTCGTTCGAGATATGGTACCGTTGGTGACGTATCAGGCCTTCGGTTCACATCGAAACGCACGAGGCGTCGCAGTAATGCGGCGCCTCGTTCCTTATTCCATCCGCGAACCACGCCTAGCCCACCGAGGCGGCGCGCCGAGTCTTCGGTTGGGTCTCGGCGCGGAGTTGGCCGCAGGCGGCGGCGATATCGCGGCCCATCGGGGTGCGGACGGTCACCGCGACGCCGGCGTCTTCGAGTAGCTTGGCGAAGGCCCAGAGGCGTGCCTCGTCGCTCCCGCGCAGCGCGGCGTCGGGCGTGCTGTTGTACGGGATCAGGTTGACGTGGTAGAGCGGACCGCGCATGCGGCGGGCGAGCGCGCGGGCATCGTCATCACTGTCGTTGACGCCGGCCAGCATCACGTACTCGAAGAAGACCTTGCGCCGGGTTGCGCCGACGTAGCGTTCGACCGCGGCCATCAGGTCGTCGACCGAGAACTTCCGGTTGACCGGCATGATGCGCGAGCGGGTCGCGTCGGTCGGCGCGTGCAGCGAGATCGCCAAGTTCACCTGGGTGTGCTCGTCCGCGAACCGATCGATCTTGTCGACCAAGCCGACGGTCGAGATCGTGATGTGCCGGTGCCCGAGGCCAAACCCGTGCGGGTCGTGCAGGAGCGCGACCGCGTCCATCACGGCCTCGTAGTTGGCGAACGGTTCGCCCATCCCCATGAACACGACGTTGGTGATCTTCTTCTCACGCAGCGCGAGTTCGCGCGCGAAGAACCGCGCCTGGTCGAAGATCTCGGTCGCGCTCAAGTTCCGCGTGAAGCCGGCCTGACCGGTCGAGCAGAAGGTGCAGGCATAGGCGCAGCCGGCCTGCGAGGAGATACAGACCGTCGTGCGGCCGCCGTGGTGCTCCATCAGGACCGCCTCGACTTCGTTGCCGTCATGCAGCCGGAAGAGCGCCTTGGTGGTCTGCCCGTCGTTGGAGCGTTGCACGACGGTCGGCTCGACGCTCTCCAGCGCGAAGCTCTCGGCGCTCAGCGCCGCGCGCAGTTCCTTGGGCAGCGTCGTGATCGCCTCGAGGTCGGCGGCGAGCTCCTTGGTCGCGGCGCGGTAGAGCTGGTCGAGCCGGTAGCCGCGCAGGTCGTGCGCGGCGGCGAATGCGGCCGCGTCGGCATGGCCGGCCGGCCGCGCCTTCTCGGCGATCCACAGGTCCCGGGGAGTGGGCATGACGGCACATTCTACCACGAGGCGCGTCCCGCTCGGCGAGCGCTTCGGTCGCACGCGCGTTAGCCGAAGAGCGACTCCTGGGCCGGTGGCGGCTCGGGCGGCGATTCGGGGACGACGGCTAAGCGGTCGCGGACCTGCTTGAGGTCGTTCCAGACCAGCCGCTTGACCTCGGTCATCGCGCCGCCGGTCTGGCGCAGCACGTAGGCCGGGTGAAACGTCGCGATGAGTGGGATCCCGAGCGGCCCGTCGTGCCAGTGGCCACGCTGCTTGGTGATCGAGAAGCGTTCGCCGAGGAACGATTTGGCCGCAGGCGCTCCCAGCGCGAGGATGACGCGCGGCCGCAGCAGCGTGATCTGGTCGTCCAAGTACGGACGGCAGTTACGCATCTCGTCGGGCGTCGGCGCGCGGTTGGCCAAGCGATGGCCGACGTCGATCGTCGGCCGGCACTTGACGGTATTGCAGATGTAGACGTCCTCGCGGGGCAATCCGATCGCGAGCAGCATCTTGTCGAGCAGCTCGCCGGCCCGCCCGACGAACGGCCGGCCCAACTTGTCTTCGGTCTCGCCGGGACCTTCACCGACGACCATCAGCGCCGCGCACGGATCGCCTTCGCCGAAGACGCTGTTGCGGCGGGTCGCGCCGATCTCGCACTTGCGACAAGCCGCGACGACGGCCGCCATCCGGTCGAGCTCGTGCAGGCGGCGCGTCCGTTCGGCGAGGCTCACCGCGGCGCGGTCCCCGGCGGCGGCTCGAGCAGGACGGCCTGCCCGAAGGCGAGCACGCGCGTCCCGCCGTCGGGGCCCTCGGTGGCTTGGAACTGCAGCCCGATCACGCCGTTCGCGCCCAGGTCCGCGGCCTTGTGCAGCAGCGCGTCGAGCGAGTCGGCGCGCGCGCGCTCCGCATCGGTCAGGAACTCGAGCGGCGCCAGCCCGATCAGCGCGCCGATACTGCGAAAGGTCTGCCGCAGGACGTTGCGCGGGCGGCTGCCCTGTCCGTACGCGTAGCCGAAGGATCGCACGATACGGTACCCTTCGACCCGCTCGAACGTCGTCACCGCCTCCGGCGTGATCGCCATCAGCGCAAGAGCCTGCGACCGAGCACGACGGCGCCGGCAACCACGCCGGCGTAGAGCGCGTAGCGTCCGACCAACGCACCGACCAGGCTGTAGTACCAGGCGCGTCCGTGATGTTTGATCCAGTACGCGCGGCGCGAGCGCTGCTTGCGGCGCTCGACGTTGTACTGGCCGCGCGCGCTGCCCATCCCCTCGTGGATGGCCTCGCTGGCCGGGACGAACCACGTCTCCCAACCTGCCGCGGCGGCCCGCTTGGCGAAGTCGACCTCCTCGTGGTACAGGAAGAAGCGCTCGTCGAACGGGCCGATCTCGGTCAGCAGCGCGCGCCGGATCGCGAGCGCCGCCCCGATCGCGAGATCGACCCGGCGCGGCGCGGTGTAAGCGAAGTCGCGCAGACCAGCGCCGTTGGCGTAGCGCCGCAGGAGCGGCAGCTCACCCCACGCGCTCGAGCGCAGAAACGCGCCGGTCCAGGTATCGAACTCGCCGACCGACGACTGGATCGTCCCGTCGTAGTTGTAGATGCGCGAGCCGGCGATCCCGCAGCGCGGATGCGCGTCGAGGAAAGCGACGATCTCGGCCAACGCGCCGTCCTTCAGCTCCGCGTCGGGGTTGAGCAAGAACACGTACGGCGAGCCGGTTACCGCGAACGCGCGGTTGCAGGCGGCGCCGAAGCCGAGGTTGGCGCCGTTCTCGACGATCCGCACCCGCGCGCCGTAGCGCGCGCGCAGGAAGTCGCGCGATCCGTCGCTCGAGCCGTTGTCGGAGACGACGACTTGCGCGAAGGCCGGATCGGCTCGCACCTCGGCCAGCGCGAAGACGGAGTCGAGCGCGGTCGCGATCTTGTCCCGATCGTTCCAGCAGACCACGATGACGTCGATCCGGGCCACTAAGCGGCGTCGCCTCCGACCGGGGCGAAGCGGTTGCGGTTCTGCAGGTAGGGCCAGATGAAGCCGTCGAGGTCGCCCTCGAGGACCTGCTGCGCGCTGCCGGTCTCGACGTTGGTGCGCAGATCCTTGACCAACTGGTACGGGTGCAACACGTAGGAGCGGATCTGCGAGCCCCATTCGTTGGCGCGCCGCTCGCCGCGGATCTCGATCAGCTTCTGCTCCTGTTCCTCACGGGCGCGCTGCACCAGCTTCGCGCGCAGGATACCCAGCGCCAGGTCGCGGTTCTGTATCTGCGAGCGCTCCTGCTGCGAGGCGACGACGATCCCGGTCGGAAGGTGCGAGATGCGGATCGCGGATTCGGTCTTGTTGACGTACTGGCCGCCGGCGCCGCTGGCCTTGAACGTCTCGACCTTGAGGTCCTCGGGTTTGATCTCGACGTCGGCCGCGTCGCCATCCTCCATCTCGGGGACGACGTCGACCTCGGCGAACGACGTTTGGCGGCGGCCCTGGTTGTCGAACGGCGACATGCGCACCAGCCGGTGGACGCCACGCTCGGACTCGAGCATCCCGTACGCGTTCTTCCCGCGCACGATGAAGGTGATCGAGCGCAGACCGGCCTCCTCGCCCGGCGCCTCTTCGACGACGCGCGCGTCGTAGCGGTGGTTCTCCGCCCAGCGCAGGTACATGCGGCCGAGCATCTGCGTCCAGTCGGCGGCGTCGGTGCCGCCGGCCCCGGCGCGGATCGTCACGATCGCGCCGTGCGAGTCGTACGGGCGGTCGAAGTTGGCCGCCATCTCGAGCTCGTCCAGCGCGGTCGTCGCGCGCGCGATCATCGCGTCGGCCTCGCCCTCGGCGCCCGCCTCGTCGCCCAGGACGTCCAGCGTCTCGGCGGCGTCGTCGAGCGCGGCCGCGACGGCGTCGATCGCGTCGAGATCGGTCCGCAGGTCGGCGATGCGCTTCATGACCCCGCGCGCCTGGTCGGGGTCGGTCCAGAAGTCGTCGGCGCGGGAGCGCGCCTCGAGCTCGGCTACGGTGCGGCGCTTGGCCGCATTGTCAAAGCCGCTCCTTCAGGGCGCTCAGGCGCTCGCGGGCACGATCGATGGCGACGAGTTGGGCATCGGACACGGCAAGCCCGGGTTCCGCCGAGCGGGCGAGGGGACCTGTGGCTGCGAAGCCGACGCGCGATGCCAGCGCTGCTGCTCTGCCCCGACGCGGTGTTCGACGGCGAGGCCCGTCGGGCGGGCTGGTCGGTCCTGATCGACGGCGAGCGGATCGTCGCGGCCGGCCCCAGCCTCGCCGCACCCGACGGCGCGCGGCGGGTCGATCTGAGCGGCACGACGCTGCTGCCCGGACTGATCGACCTGCACACCCATCTCTTGCTGCGCCCCTACGACCAGCGCTCGTGGGACGATCAGGTGCTGCGCGACCACGAGTCGCTGCGCGTCGCGCGCGCGGTCCCGGCGCTCGCTCGGACGCTGGCCGCCGGCTTCACCACCGTGCGCGACTTGGGGACCGAGGGCGCCGGTGAGGCCGATGTCGGGCTGCGGCGCGCGCTCGAGGAGGGCGCGATCGTCGGGCCGCGGATGGTCGTGGTCACCCGCGCGATCGTCGCTGCCGGCTCCTACGCCCCGAGCGGGTTCGTCCCGGAGTGCGCCGTCGTGCAGGGTGCCGAGGAGGTCGACGGGCCGGAATCGATCGCCCGGGTCGTGCGCCGCCAGATCGCGCGCGGCGCCGATTGGATCAAGGTCTACGCCGACCTGAGGTACGGGCCAAGCGGCCTCGCGCGACCGACCTTCTCGCAAGACGAGCTGGCGCTGATCGTGCAGATCGCGACCGACGCGGGTTGCCCGGTCGCCGCGCACGCGAACACCGCCGAGGCGATGCGCCGCGCGGCGCTGGCCGGCGTCGCGAGCATCGAACACGGCAACGGCGGGACGCCGGAGATCTTCGCGCTGATGGCCGAGCGCGGCGTCGCCTACGTCCCGACCCTGGCCGCCTACGCCGCGATCTGGCGCTACCGTGGCCTCGCCCCCGACGATCCGGCGTTCGCGGCCAAGCGCGCGGCCTTCGCCGCCGCGCGGGCCAGCGGCGTGACGATCGCGAACGGCAGCGACATCGGCGTCTTCCCGCACGGCGAGAACGCCTGGGAGTTGGAATTGCTGGTCGAGCACGGCTGTACGCCCCTCGAGGCGCTGCGCGCAGCGACCGCCACCGCCGGCCGCGTGCTGCGCCGCGACGATCTCGGCGTCGTGCGCGCCGGCGCGCTGGCCGATTTGGTCGCCGTCGACGGCGACCCGACCGCCGCGATCGGCGCGCTGCGCCGCGTCCGCGCCGTCTGGAAGGCAGGCGTCAACGCCGATGGATGAGCACGGCAAAGACGGCGCCGGCGAGCGCAGCCTGTACGACAACGTCGACTATCGCGACCGGGGGATTCTCTGGCTGCGCTGGGACGAGGCGACCCAGGACTTCATCGCCGACAAGGGCCGGCCGGTCTTCGTGTTCGTGGCCAGTCAGGATCCACTCATCCGGCCCGTTCTCAGCGCCCTGCTCCACGCGATGCCGCGCAACGACAAGCTCCGCGTCCTCCTGCACGAGCAGTTCCCCGCGTTGTTCCTCGAAGCCGACGCCATCCCCGAGCATCTCGAGTCGCTCGGCGCCGGCAGCTCGTATCACGTCGCCGTGCTCTCACCCGCCGGTTTGACCCCGCTCGCCGTCATCGATCCCTTCAGCCGCGATCCCGACGAGCTCGTCGAGACCATCGCCCAAGTCCTCGAACGCCTGGTCGGAATCTGGCCCTAAGCGAACGTCCACGCCGCCACCGAAAGGAGTGAGGCTGATGCGTTTTCTCAGTGACGATCAACTCGCCGACCTGCTCCCAGCCGAGGAGTACAGCTTCCCATCGCCGATCCCGACGCAGATCGTCGCCAGCGAAGAGTACTTTCCGCCGCCGCAGAGCGAACGCCAGCGCGAAGTCCAAGCGCGGCTGGCCCACCTGGCCGACGAGCTGGCGCGCAAGCAGGGACTCTCGCGGCGCCGCTTCTTTCAAACCGCGGCCGGGATGGCCGCCGCCTTCGTCGTGATGAATCGCGTCTACGGCGGGCTGTTCGACGCCCTACCGGCCGAGGCCGCCGATCCGGACCTGGCCAACGAGCGCGCCGCGTCGCTGGCGCATCAGTTCATCATGGACACCCACACGCATTTCTTGCGCGACGACACGCGGCTCTACAACTTCGTGAAGATGCGCGAAGCCGTCGGCCAGGCGGGTTGGAACAGCGAGCTGACCGGAAAGACGCAGACGATCGAAGATCTCAAGTACAACAACTACGTCAAGGAGATCTTCATGGACAGCGACACGAAGGTCGTGTTGCTGACCAATGCGCCGTCAGAGAACCCGAGTGACTGGTTCCTGACCAACGACATGGTGTTCGACACGCGGGCGCGGGTCAACAAACTCGCCGGGCGCAAGCGGATGCTCGCGCACTACACGATCACGCCGGGCTATCCGGGCTGGCTCGAGGGGATCGACAAGGCGATCGCCGTGTACCGCCCCGACTCCTGGAAGGGCTACTCGATCGGCGACAACACTCACAAGGAGTCGAGTCACTTCCCGTATCGCCTCGACGACGAGAAGCTGATGTATCCGGCCTACGAGAAGTTCGTCAAGTCGGGCATCAAGAACGTCTGCGTGCACAAGGGGCTGTTCAACGAGGACACCGAGAAGCAGTTCCCCAACCTGCGGCCGTACGTCGACGTGCGCGACGTCGGGCAGGCGGCCAAGGACTGGCCGCAGCTGAACTTCATCATCTATCACTCAGCCTACCGGCACGTCGGCGCTCCGCCGCCCGTCGCGATGGCCGAGTGGGACCAAACCGGCCGCTCGTCGTGGGTCAGCGATCTGGCCGAGATCCCGGCCAAGTACGGCGTCACCAACGTCTACGGCGATCTGGGCCAGCTCTTCGCCTTCTGCACCGTCGCCGAGCCGCGGCTGGCGGCGGCGATCATGGGCACCCTGATCAAGGGCCTGGGCCGCGACCACGTCATCTGGGGGACCGATGCGATCTGGACCGGCTCGCCGCAGTGGCAGATCGAAGGCTTCCGCCGCCTCGAGATCCCGGCCGACATGCAAGCCAAGTACGGCTTCGAACCGCTCGGTCCGGCCGACGGCCCGCTCAAGCGCGCGATCTTCGGCGAGAACGTCGCCAGGCTGTACGACTTCTCACCCGTCGCCTTCAAGGAGCGCAGCGACCCACTCGACGACCTGAAAACCGCCTACGCCGCGAACGGCCCCGGCCGCAGCAACCTGCGCTACGGCTTCATCCGAAAGCCGGCCGTGTAAGGAGGAGTGAGTCTGAGCTACTCCCTTGCGGCACCCAATCGCCGTAGATTGAGTTGAGCCCGCTCGAGATCGGGCTGCTCGGCGCAAGGAGCAAAGACGATGACTTTACCTTTGGCTAACCACTATTCTCGTCGTCGCTTCGTCCAAACCGTGGGCGCAAGTCTTGTCGGAGGAGAGCTACTCGGCATGTCATCAGTCGATGCACAAACGGAGACCACCTCAACGACCTTGACGCCGGTGTCGCACGGCGCGAATACGTCGTTCCCCGCGATCAAGCAAATCAACGCCGGGCCGTTGAACATCGGTTATGCCGAAGCCGGCCCCGCCGACGGACCAGCCGTCATCTTGTTACACGGTTGGCCGTACGACATTCACAGTTATGTCGACGTTGCGCCGATCTTGGCCAAGGCCGGCTATCGCGTCATCGTTCCCTATCTGCGCGGCTACGGTTCGACGACGTTTCTGTCGAGCAGCACCGTCCGAAATGGGCAAGAGGCTGCGGTGGCGACCGACGTCATCGCTCTGATGGATGCGCTCAACATCAAGACCGCGATCCTCGGCGGCTACGATTGGGGCGCGCGCACGGTCGACATCGTGGCGGCACTGTGGCCGGAACGCTGCAAGGCGCTCGTCTCCGTGAGCGGTTACTTGGTCACCGATCTGCCCGCAAACAAAAAGCCGCTGCCGCCGGCCGGCGAGTACGCCTGGTGGTACCAGTACTACTTTTCGACGGAGCGTGGCGTGCTGGGCTACGCGCAGTATCGGCACGACTTCGGAAAACTCATCTGGAAGATCGTCTCGCCGAAGTGGGACTTCGACGATGCGACGTACGACCGAAGCGCCAAGGCCTTTGAAAATCCGGACCACGTCGCGATTGTCGTCCACGACTACCGCTGGCGCCTGAGCCTAGCCCCGGGCGAGCCGCGCTACGACGACCTGCAAAAGAAGCTCGCGGCGAAGCCGGTCATCACCGTGCCGACGATTACGATCGCCAGCGATTTCGATGGAGCGCTCGCCAGCGGCGCCGCGTACCGCAGCAAGTTCTCGGGGAAATACGCACACCGCATCTTCCACGGCATCGGCCACAACGTACCGCAAGAAGCCCCCCAAGCATTCGCTCAGGCCATCATGGACGCTGCCTCGCTAACCTGATCGTCAGGCCGCTGCGCCGTGGCAGCGCTTGTACTTCTTCCCGCTGCCGCAGGGGCAGAGTTCGTTGCGGCCGACTTTCTCGCCGCCGGTCACGGCAGCCGGCTTGGGCTTCGCGCCGTCGCCGTCGCCGAGATTCGTGCGCACGTGGGTCGGCTCGTATTTGGGCGCGGGGCCGAGTAGCCGCTCCGCCGTCGCGGCGTCCAACCGCGGCTGGGCGAGCGACTCGGTGGCCGCGGCCAGCGGCAGCGGCGCGATCTCGCCGCTGGGGACCGGCGCGAACTGCGGCATCGCGAAGCCGTCGCCGCCCGGCGGCCCGTCAGCGGCACCGTCCGGCGGTGGACCGACCTCGACGCGCATCGCGAAGACGGCTTTGATCGCTTCGTCGGCGATGTTGTTCTTGAGGTCTTCGAAGATCTCGTAGGCCTCTTTTTCGTACTCGACGCGCGGGTCTTTCTGACCGTAGCCGCGCAACCCGATCCCGCTCTTGAGCGCGTCCATGATGTAGAGGTGGTCGACCCACAGCCGGTCGATGATTGGCAGCATGATGTACTGCGACTCGACCATCCGCATCAGCTCGGCGCCGACCTCGGCCTCCTTCGTCTCGTAGGCCGCCAGCGCCAGGGCGAACATCCGCTCCTTCATCCCCTCGCGGTCGAGCTTCTCCAGCTCCTCGACCGCGATCTTGTCCTTGACCGGGAAGATCAGGTCGAGCTCGTCGATGATCGCCTGGAGCTTCCATTCCGAGGGGTGCTCCTCTTCGGGGGCACCGGTGTCGACGGCGTAGCCGGCCTTGCGGCGCAGCGTGTCGACGAAGAAGTCGCGAAGTGGCTGACCCGCGAGCACCCGGCGCCGCTCGGCGTAGATGATCTCGCGCTGCTTGTTCATGACGTCGTCGTACTCGAGCACCGACTTGCGGATCTCGTAGTTGTGATTCTCGACCTTCGACTGTGCGTTCTCGATCGAGCGGCCCAAGAGGCCGGATTCGAGCGGCGTCTCGTCGGTGAACTTGACGAAGTCCATCATCTTCTGCAGCCGCTCTTGACCGAACAGCCGCATCAGCTCGTCCTCGAGTGCGATGTAGAAGCGGGTCGACCCCGGATCGCCTTGGCGGCCGGCGCGGCCGCGCAGCTGGTTGTCGATCCGGCGCGACTCGTGGCGCTCGGTGCCGATGATGTGCAGACCGCCGGCCTCCGGCACGCCGGAACCGAGCTTGATGTCGACGCCGCGGCCGGCCATGTTGGTCGCGATCGTCACCGCCGCCGGGACCCCGGCGTCCTTGATGATCTGCGCTTCCTGCTCGTGGTACTTCGCGTTGAGGACGTTGCACTCGACGCCGCGCCGGCGCAGCATCAGCGCGAGCCGCTCCGACTTCTCGATCGAGCGCGTCCCGACCAGCACCGGGCGCGTCTTCTCGTGCTCGGTGATGATGTCTTCGATGACGGCGTTGAACTTCGCTTCTTCGCTGCGGTAGACGATGTCTTGGTGGTCCTTGCGCTTGACCGACTGGTTGGGCGGCAGCACGACCACGGAGAGGCCGTAGATCTCGCGGAACTCCCGCTCCTCGGTCTTGGCCGTCCCGGTCATCCCAGCCAGCTTGTCGTAGAGGCGGAAGTAGTTCTGGAAGGTGATCGTCGCGAGCGTCTGGTCCTCGCTGCGAACGTTCAACCCTTCCTTCGCTTCGATGGCCTGGTGGATGCCGTCGGAGTAGCGGCGGCCGTACATCAGCCGGCCGGTGAACTCGTCGACGATGATGACTTCGCCATCCTTGACGATGTACTGCTGGTCCTTGTGGAAAAGGTGCCAGGCCTTGAGCGCGGCGTTGAGCTGATGGGTCAGCTCGAGGTTGCGCTGATCGTAGAGATTGCCGATCCCCAGCATCTTCTCGACCTTGGCGACGCCCTTCTCGGTGATCGGCACGGCGTGCGACTTCTGGTCGACGCTGAAGTCCTCGTCCTTGACCAACCGCGGGATGATCTTGGCGAACTGGCCGTACAGCTCGGTCGCGTCGTGACCCTGGCCGCTGATGATCAACGGCGTGCGCGCCTCGTCGATCAAGATCGAGTCGACCTCGTCGACGATCGCGAAGGTCAGGTGCCGCTGGACCATCTGGTCGAGCGCCCACGCCATGTTGTCGCGCAGGTAGTCGAAGCCGACCTCGTTGTTGGTGACGTAGGTGATGTCGGCGTCGTAGGCCGCTTTGCGGGTCGCGTGATCGAGGTCGTGCTGGATCACGCCGACGCTCAGGCCGAGCGAGGTGTAGATCGGGCTCATCCACTCGGCGTCGCGCTTGGCCAAATAGTCGTTGACGGTGACCAAGTGGGCGCCCTTACCGGTCAGCGCGTTGAGGTAGATCGGCAAGGTCGCGACGAGCGTCTTGCCCTCACCGGTGCGCATCTCGGCGACGTTGCCTTCGTGCAGCGCCTGACCGCCCATGATCTGGACGTCGAAGTGCCGCATCCCCAGCGTCCGCTTCCCGACCTCGCGCACGACGGCGAAGGCCTCCGGCAGGAGCTGATCGAGCGTCTCGCCGCGCTCCAGGCGCGCCTTGAACTCGGCGGTCTTCCCACGCAGGTCGTCGTCCGAGAGGGGCGCGACCGAGGGCTCGAGCGCGTTGACGCGTTCGACGGTCCGGCGGAGGCGCACGAGCTCCCGCTCGTTACCGTCGAACAGGGTCTTAAGGAAGGCCATACGGGATACAACTCATTCGGCGAGCGGATCGGTTCCTCATCGGAGCGCCTCGGCGTCGAGCGAGATCTTGGCCGGCGTGTTCAGCTCGGCCGCGCCGCTCCGCGAGAGCAGCGCTCCGACGGTTACGAAGGTATACCCGGCCCGGCGGTAGCGGGTGACGAGTTGCGGGAGCACCGCGCAGGTGCCGGTTCGGCCGCTGTGCAGCAGGACGATCTCGGGGGCGGTGGCGTGGCTCAGCAGGTGCGCCAGCAGGATCGACGGCGCGATCGCCCGCCAGTCGCCCGGATCGTCGTTCCACAGGATCGTATCGAAGCCGGCGGCCTGCGCCGCCTCGATCGTCGCCAGCGTGTAGCGCCCGTGGGGCGGCCGGAAGAAGCGGGCTTCCGACGGCTGGGGGGCGATGGAGTCGAGCACGCCCGCGCCCAGCTGCAGCTCGGCGGTGACGCCGGCGGGGCTGAGCCGGTCGAGGTCGGGGTGGGTCAGCGTGTGGTCGCCGATCTCGTCGCCGGCCGCCGCGATCGCCCGGGCCAGGTCGGGGAACTGCTCGGCGTCGCGCCCGATGAGAAAGAATGTGGCCGGGACCCGCAGGTCGTGCAGCGTCTGCAATAAGAGCGGCGTGACGATCGGATAGGGGCCGTCGTCGAACGTCAGCGCGACCAGGCGTGGCCGGTCGGCCGCCGCGGCGCGGGCGCCGCCGGTCAGCGCGCGCAGCCGCGCGCCGAGCGAGGGCTGGACGAGCGCCGCGGCGTCGGCCGCGCGCAGGATGACGGCCGGGCGCAGTAGGTCGTCCGACTTGGTCCACAGGCGCCGCCCCGCATAGCCGAGGAACGCCAGCGCCGCCAGCGCGAGCACCGCGGCAACGAGGGCCCGCCTCACGTCAGGGCGGCGTGCTGGCGGCCGGCGTGACCGAGACGGTGGCCAGGGCGGCGGCGTAGTCCTTGCCGACGATCACGATCACGACCGGATGCGGCCCCGGCGTCGCGTCGGTGGCCGGCGAGACGACCGCGTCGGGCAAGCCGAGGTCGGCCCGGACTCGTTCGCCGACCAGCGGGACGGTCGTCGCCGGCCGGATTTGGGTCGTGTCGTAGGTGAAGGCGTCGGCGTTGCCTACCGTGTCGACGACGTACCCGGCCCGCCGCAGCTTCGCGGCCGCCGTGCCGGCGAGCCCCTTGATGCCGCTGCCGTTCTGCACGATCAGGTGGATGCCGGCCGGCTTGACCGCCGCCATCGCCTCGGGCGGCGGCGAGGGGGGACTGCCGTAATCGCCCAGCAGCTCGGCGACGAAGCGTGCCTTCTGCGCCTGGTCGGGGATCAGTACCTCGCCGCCCAAGCGCGTCATCTCGGTGCCGGTGTAACCGATCGTGTCCATCTTGCTCAGCAGCTGTGCCGGCTTGACGTCCTTGAAGGCGACGGCCAGCGACTTCTCCTGATCGAAGGTCAGGTCGGTCTTCACGTTGCGGTTCACCACGCCGAGCAGCTCGGGGATGTGCGTGATGTCGTTGAACTTGTTCGCTTGCAGCTTGGCCAGGATGATGCGGATGACTTGTTGCTGGCGTTTGGTGCGGCACGGGTCGCTGCACGCGTCGTGGCGGAACCGGCTGTAGGCCTGCGCCTGATAGCCGTTCATGTGGTACAGCCCGGGCTTGAAGTGGATGTGCAGGTGACCCCAGCTATCGTCGTAGTTCATCGCCTCGGTCACCGGCACGTCGATCCCGCCGATCGCGTCGACGACGTCCTTGAGCCCGGCGGTGTTGATGACGACGTAGCGGTCGAAGTGCCGCCCGTTGGGGAGCGTCGGCATCCCCAGAAAATCACCGATGACCTGGTCGGCCAGCCTGGCCCCACCGTCCGAGTACGCCTCGTTGATCTTGGTCATGTGCCCGTTGATGACGGCGCCCGTGTCGCGCAGGACCGAGAACAGCTTGACGGTGCGCGAGGGGAAGTCCATCCCCGCGACCATGATCGTGTCGCTGCGCGAGTGCGACGAGAACGGTTGGTCCGTGCTGGTGTAGTCGTAGTCGATGCCCATGACCAGCAAGTAGATGCGATCCTTGCCGAACGCGTCTTGCGGAGAGGGGACGAAATAGCTGATCGCCGCGTCGGAGAAGCTGCTGTGCGTTTGGAGCATGCGCAGCGCGACGGCGCCGAAGGCCAGGCCGACCACAATCAGCAGTCCGCCGGCCACATAGTGAAGCACGTGGCGTAGCCGTTCGCCGGTGCGGTTGACGGCGCGGCGTTGCGCCCGACGCCGTGGTCCGCCGCCGGGCGACGGCGGCGGATCGGCGATGACGTACTTGCTCACCGCGCGGCAACCGCCGCCGGCACCAGCGTCCCGTAGAAGTCGAAGGCGGTGTTCCCTTCGAGCCGCACGTCGACGAACGTCCCCGGCTCGACCGCGCCGGCAAACGCAACGACGCCGTCGACGCCCGGCGCTTCACCCGCCGAACGACCGACCAGCACCGTCTGCGCCTGCAGCCCGACCGCCAGCGGATCGGTGCGGCGCAGCGTGCGGCGCTCCTCGACCAAAACCGATACCGTTTGCCCGAGGCGCGCCGCGCGGGCGCGTTCCGAGGCGCGGCGCTGTGCATCGCGCAACCGCAGCAGGCGACGGCGCTTCTCGCGCTGCGCGACCTGGCCGTCGAGCAGCGCGCCCGGCGTCCCCTCTTCGCGCGAATAGGTGAAGAAGCCGACCCGGTCGAGCTCCGCGCGCCCGATCCACGCTTCCAGCTCGGCGACGTGTTCCTCGGTCTCGCCGGGGAAGCCGACGATGAACGTCGAGCGCATGGTGATCCCCGGGATGCGCCGGCGGAACTCCTCGATGATCTCCAGATACCGCGCGCCGTTGGCCGGCCGCAGCATCCCGCGCAACACCGGCGCGCTGACGTGCTGCAACGGCATGTCCATGTACGAACAGACCTTCGGCAGCTCGGCCATGGCGTCGATCAGCTCGCTGTCGACGGTCGCCGGGTAGAGGTAGAGCAGCCGGATCCAGTCGAGCCCGTCGATCGCGTGCAGCTGGCGCAACAGGTGCGCCAGGCCGCCGCGGCGCCAACCGCGGTCGCGGCCCCACATCGAGGTGTCCTGGGCGATCAAGATCAGCTCTTTGGTCCCACTCGCCGCCAGCGCGCGCGCCTCGGCCAGAATCGATTCCTCGCTGCGCGAGCGGAAGCGGCCGCGCAGCTGCGGGATGATGCAGAACGTACACGGGTGATCGCAGCCTTCGGCGATCTTCAGGTAGGCCGTCGCGCGCGGCGTCGTGACCAGGCGCGGGAGGAAGTCGTGCTCGGGTTCGGCTTCGAAATCGAGCCGGACCGGCTTGCGGCCGGCGCGCGCGTCGTCGAGCAGCTCGGCGATCGAGGCGTAGGCGCCGGTGCCGATCACGCCGTCGATCTCGGGGATCAGCGACTGCAGCTCATCGCCGAAGCGCTGCGAGAGACAGCCCGCGACGATCAGTTGCTGTCCCGGGCGCTTGCGCTCGGCGTGTTCGAGGATCGTCTGGGTCGACTCGGCTTTGGCCGGGTCGATGAAAGCGCAGGTGTTGATGACGACCGCGTCTGCCTCGTCGGCCTGCGGGACGAGCGCCCAGCCCGCCGCGCCGAGCTTCGCGATCATCACCTCGGAATCGACCAGGTTCTTCGCGCAGCCCAACGAGACGAACGAAACAGTCGGCGTGCGCTCGGCGGCCGGGGCGGAGCGCCGTGTCATCGATAGTTCACGAATTGGAGCGGTAGCTCGAAGTCCAATGCTTTCAAGAGTGTGATCACTTTTTGCAGATCGTCCTTGGACTTGGCTGAGACGCGGATCTGGTCGTCCTGGATCTGGGCCTGCACTTTGAGCTTGGCCCCCTTGATCGCCTCGAGCAGCGGCTTGGCCTTGTCCTTGGGGAGGCCGGCCCGGACGACGATCTTCTGGCGCACGTGGCCGCTTGCCGCCGGCTCCGGCGGTTGAGGATCGAACGCCTTGAGATCGATCCCTCGCTTGACCGCCTTCGATTGCAGGATGTCCCACACGTTCTTGAGCTTCAGGGTATCGTCGGCCAGCAGCGTGATCGTCCCACCGGCCTCCTCGATCGACGCGATCGAGTGCTTAAAATCGAAGCGGCCCGCGATCTCCTTGCGGGCCTGGTTGAGGGCGTTGTCGAGTTCTTGCGCGTCGACGCGCGAGACGACGTCGAACGAGGAGTCGGAAGGCATTGCTCGTGTGTAGTGTCCCCAGGATCAGAGGGTGTAGCGCTGCTCGACGACGTCGCCGCTTTTGCCCAGCGGGGGCAGCGTGCGCCCGTCGACGACCAGTCGAACCCCGCCCGCGTTGCCGATCCGGACGTCGGCGACGTGGCCGCTGAACGACTTGGCCACCCCGGCCGGCAGAATCCCTTCGACAACCGTCGCACCGTCGACGGTCACCCGCACCCAGGACGGCGCGGTCACCTGGATCGAGAGCTTGTGCTGGGGAGGAGGGGTGGCCGTTGGGGTCGGGAGCGGGGTCGGCGAGTCGGGCGCGGTCGCGGCCAGGGACCCCGAGGCGGAGGCCGCGGGCTGCGGGGCAGCGGTCGCCTGGGCGACGTCGGCGGTCCCGCGGCCCTGCTGGACGTACATGACGTACTCGACCACGACGAATGCCACCAGGAGCAGAGCGACCAAGGTCCCGGCGATCGCCCACGGCGAGAGCCGGCCGCCCTCGTGCTCGCCCGTCGCGCTCGGGGCCGCCGCGATCCGCTCCGGGGGGACCACCTCGTTGAAGTGCGCGACGGCGGCCTCGGCGTCGAGCCCCAGAAAGCGCGCGTAGGTGCGCAGGAAGCCGCGGACGTAGACCGGCGCGCCGATCGACGACCAGTCCTCGGTCTCGATCGCGTTCAGGTAGACGGACCGGATGTGGATCTGTTCGGCGACGTCCGAGAGCGTGAGTCCGCGCGCTTCCCGCGCGCTTCGGAACCCGTCCCCCAGCGCAGGCATGATCGCACCTTTGCGGGCGCACCCCGTTCTCCTGGTCCGGTGTTACAAGCGACGACGATGGAACGAACGCGCGTCGTCGCCGCGATGAGCGGCGGCGTCGATTCGGCGGTGGCGGCCGGCCTCTTGGTGGAGGCCGGCTTCGACGTGGTCGGCGTGACGATGAAGATGTACGCGCCGACGAAGCCCACGCACGCCAAGTCCTGCTGCGGGGCCGAGGACTTCGACGATGCGCGGCGCAGCGCCGCGGCGCTGGGGATCCCGCACTACGTGCTGGACTTCGAGGCGACGTTCCGGCGCGGCGTGATCGAGCGCTTCGCCCGCGACTACACGGCCGGCCGTACGCCCAACCCGTGCGTCGCCTGCAACAACGAGGTCAAGCTCGGGACGCTGCGCGCCTATGCCGACCGGCTGGGCGCCCGCTACGTCGCGACCGGCCACTACGCGCGGCTCGTCCAGGCCGCCGACGGCCCGCACCTCTACCGCAGCGCCTCACCGAAGGACCAGGCCTACGCGCTGGCCCAACTCACCCCGGCACAGCTCGGCGGTCTTCTTCTCCCGCTCGGCGAGTCGACCAAGGAGCAGACGCGCGCGCACGCGACGCGGCTCGGGCTGGCGGTGGCCGACAAGACCGAGTCGCAGGACATCTGCTTCGTCGAGGGCGGCGACTACCGCGAGGTGTTGGCGCGGCTGGCACCCCAGACCGCCCAGCCGGGCGAGGTCGTCACCGCCGACGGCGCCGTCGTCGGCGCGCACGCGGGGGTCGGCGGCTACACGGTCGGCCAGCGCCGCGGCTTGCCGCCGTCGGCCGACGGGCCACGCTACGTGACCCGCGTCGACGCCGCCACCAACACCATCGTGATCGGGCGCGCGGACGAGCTCGCCGTCGACGGCCTCGACGCCGACGAGCTGAACCTGATCCGCCCGGAGCGCTTCGCCGGCGGCGCCGCCGAGGTGCTGGCGATGACGCGCTACCGCGCGGTTCCGGCCGCCGCGCGCGCCGCACTGGCCGACGACGGAACGCTGCGGCTGACCTTCGCCGAGCCGCAACGCGCGGTCAGCCCGGGCCAGCTCGTCGCGCTGCTCGCCCTCGACGGCCGCGAGGTCCTGGGCGCCGCGACGATTCGCGCCGCGGCGTAACCGTCGGCGACGCCGGTCAGGCGGTAGCGAGCGCGACGTCGTCGCGCAGGTTCCAGTACGTGTCGCGGATGACCGGAACGAAGCCGGCGCCGCGGATCGTCTCTTCGAGCTGCGCGCGCGTCGCCTCGTTGCCGCCGCCGGCGTCGTGGACGACCTGTTCCTCGATGATCGTCCCGCCCATGTCGTCGCAGCCGTAGAACAGCGCGAGCTGACCGAGCTTGAGCCCGGGCGTGAGCCAGGAAGCCTGCAGGTGCGGCAGGTTGTCGAGGAAGAGCCGCGCGACGGCCAGCACGCGCAGGTACTCCAGGCCGCTCGCCTCGCGGCCACGCAGCGGCGTTTTGTGCGGGACGTAGTACCAGGGGATGAAGGCCGTGAAGCCGCCGGTCTCGTCTTGGAGATCGCGGATCACGCGCAAGTGCTCGATCCGCTCCTCGTCCGTCTCGATCGAACCGAACATCATCGTCGCGGTCGTCGGCATGCCGAGTTGCTGCGCGTCGCGCATGACGCCGATCCAGTCCTCGGGCCTGATCTTGCGCGCGCTGATGCGTTTGCGCACGCGTTCGACCAGGATCTCGGCACCGGCGCCGGGCAGCGACTTCATCCCGGCCGCTTGCAGCCGTTCGAGGATCGCGCGCGGACTCAGACTCTCGATCTGCGAGAGGCCGGCGATCTCCGAGACGGAGAGCGAGTGGAGGTCGACCCGCGGATACTCGAGCGCCACCCGCCGGAACAGCCGCTCGAACCACTCCAGGCCCAGCTCCGGGTTGACGCCGCCTTGGATCATGATCTGGGTCGCGCCCTGATCGACGGCGTAGCGGACGCGCTCGAGCACGCGGTCGTGCGACATCGTGTAGCCCTGCGCGTGCTGCTCGGGCCGGAAGAAGGCGCAGAACGTGCAGTGGACGTTGCAGACGTTGGTGTAGTTGATCGTCGTGTCGATGACGTAGGTGACGACTTGCGTCGGGTAGAGCATCATGCGGCGCGCGTGCGCCGCCGCGCCCAGCGCGTGCAGCGGCGCCTCGCGGTAAAGGCGCACGCCCTCGGCCTCGCTGAGGCGGCCGCCGCCGGCGGCGCGGTCGAGCAGGTCAGCCAGCGACACGCAGGGTCTCCTCGGGCGGCAACAGCGCGGCGAAGTGTTCGAGCCCACGGCGCGCCCGGTCGCCGAGCGCGTACGAGAGGCGGGTGAAGTAATCGTCGTAGAGCGCGCGGTCGAACGGCTGCTGCGCGATCGCGGCGTCGATCACGGTGGCGCGGTTGGCCGCGCCCCAGGCGCGCGCCTCGACCAGCGCCGCGCCGAGCGCCGCGACCTCCTCGGGCCGGCCGGCAAGCAGCTCCCGGCGCACCGCCCAGACGGCGAACACGAACGGCAGCCCGGTCCATTCCCGCCACGCCTCGCCCAGATCGAAGACGCATTCCGGCGGCAGCTCGGCCCGGGCGAGCAGCGCATCGTCGCCGATCAAGAGCGTCGGCCGCAGCGCACGGGCCTGCGCGAGCGCGTCGCCGACGACCTCGTACTCGGTGCGCAGCCGCGGATAGCGCCGCAGGATCGTCTCGAGCAGCGCGCGCCCGGAGGCCGAGTCGCGGGTGATCGCGACCGACGCCTCGACCAGCAGCTCGGGCGGCTGCGGCGAGACGAAGACGACCGATCGGACCGGACCGTCGGCCGCGATGCACAGGTCGCCCAGCGCCGCGTAACGGTCGCGGTGGCGCAGATAGTGCGCGGCGCTGATCGCGGCGACGTCGATCGTCCCGGCATCGAGCGCGGCGTTGAGCACGGTCGGTGCGCCGCTGACGATCTCGACCTCGCGCCGCACGGCACCCAGGTCGAACGCGGTCTCGACCGGCGCGACGTTCACGTACGGGATCCGCCCGTACCGCAGCGGCGTCATGCCGCCGGCTGCCAGTCGTGGGGGAAGGTCTGGTAGGTCGAGTTGCGGCGCACCGGGACGTAGCCGGCCTCGACGATCAGCCGCCGGAACTCGCGGTCGTCGACGTACTGCCCCGAGCGCGTCCCGGCGCTGTGATAGATCCGTTCCTCGTCGGTCGAGCCGTGGGTGCCGTCCATGTCGTCGGCACCGAACTGCAGCGCCAGCTGGCAGACTTTCAGACCCTGGATCATCCAGTAAGCCTTGATGTGGTCGAAGTTGTCGAGCATCAGGCGCGCGACGGCGAAGACGCGGATATCGTCGAGGCCCTCGGTCCAGCCCAGGTGTGAGAGCGCGTTGCCGTCGGGATGGAACGCCAGCGGGATGAACGCGTTGTAGCCGGGCGAGCGGCGCTGCGACTCGCGCAGCAGGATCAGGTGTTCGACCCGCTCCTCGAGCGTCTCGATCGTCCCGTAGAGCATCGTCGCGTTCGACGCGACGCCGTGCCGGTGCAGCGTTTCGTGGATCTCCAGCCAATGCGCGGTGTCGACCTTGTTCGGGCAGACCTCGGCGCGGAAGCGCTCGGCGAAGATCTCGGCGCCGCCGCCGTTGACGTTGTCGAGCCCCGCCTCGCGCAGCGTGCGGCAGATGTCGTCGTACGACAGCCGGTGGCGGCGGGCCATGTAGTCGATCTCGGCGGCCGTGAAGAGCGAGAGCTGCACGTGCGGCAGCATCTCCTTGAAGCGCCGCATCAGCGGCAGCCAGTAGTCGAGGGTGAGCTGGCGCGGGTCGTGGCCGCCGACGATGTGGAGCTGGTTGAAGTTCGTCCCGGTCTCGAGCGCCTTCGCGACGACCTCGTCGGCCGACATGCGCACTTTCTCCGCGTCGCGCTCGCCTTTGGCGAACGAGCAGAACTGACAGTTCGCGTAGCAGACGTTGGTCGAGTTGATGTAGCGGTTGAGGACGTAGTAGACGTCCTGGCCGCTCTTACGCTCTTTCGCAGCCTGGGCGAGCCGACCGAGCGTATGGAGATCGGCGGTTCGGAAGAGCGCCAGCCCGTCCTCGAGCGAGAGCGAGGTGCCGCGGTCGAGCTTCTCCTCGATCGAGCGCAGGGCGGGGTCAGCCGTCGTCACGTGGGGTCGCATCCTCCTACAGAACTCCCCGCTAGCCTACGGGGATGGGTCTCGGCGGAACAAGGACGTTGGTCGCCCAGCGTTCTCCATGTGCGAGAGACTTTCATCGGTGCGCCGATCGCGCGCCGGCCACCGATCGTCGCTCTCTTTCTTTGTATAGCATTACAAGCGTATACTACGCACGTTCAGCCAGTTACAGCGGCTTGGCGATCTCGCCCAGGACGTCCGGCGTGCCCGCAACGCGCTCGAGGTGCGGGTAGCGCGGGCCGCCGGTGTAGTTCAGCGAGACGGTTCGGTAGACGTTCCCCGCTTCCAGCAGCAGGACGATCGGCGTGCCGCTCTTTGCCGCGTGGAGAACGTCGTCGCACTGCGCCTGCCCCTTGAAGGCGCGGCCGTCGATCGCGACGACCCTCTCGCCGGGCCCGATCGTCGCGCTGTAGGCGAGCGAACCCGGCGTCACGTCGGTGATCGTGCCGGCCGCGTTGAGGCTGAGCCCGAGTGAGTAGCGCAGGTCGATGACGTGCCGAATGGCGTTGGTGAGCCGCTCGTCTTCGCTGGGCCGGTCGGTCCAGACCAGCTTGTAGCCGCCGCCGGTCACGAAGTCCGGCGGGTGCGGCGCGACCGCGTCGATGCGTTGGGCGAGGAACGTCGTCCAGTCGTACGGGGCGATTTGATTCAGCGCGGCGATCAGCTCGGCGCGCGTGAAGGGGACGACCTGCACACCGGTGTCGTGGCCGTTGCCGAAGAACAGCCGTGCCAAGTCGTCGAGCGACTTGCGACCGCCGCTGAGCCGGTGGATCAGCACGTCGGCTTCGAGCCACACCAGCGCGCCCTCACCGTAGTAGTCGACGCTACGCCGCTCGTTGGCCCACGGTCCGCGCGCCCCGTAGAGGAACGAGGAGGAGGTCGCCGTGTCGACCAGCGGACGCCAGTCGCGGCCGCGCTCCGAGTCGTACCCGGCGTAGTCGAGCGCGAGCGAGTCGAGCCAGAGTTGCGGCGTCGCGAAGCCGGCGCGCTCGGCTTCCAGGTTGCCGTAGAACTGCGTCATGCCCTCGTACACCCACAACAGGTCGTCCTCCATCGGGACGTCGAGGTTGGGCGTCGCGAGATCGGCCGGCCGGCGGTACTTGCCGTTCCAGGCGTGATTGAACTCGTGGGTCAGCAGCGAGCCGCGGCTGGCCAGCGCAACGTCATTGGTCAGGAAGTCGCCGACGGAGCCGTCATCGCTCGACTGCTGGTGCTCGAGCCCCGCGCCCGGCAGCAGATCGCTGACCGTCAACAGGAACGTGTAGTGGTCGAAGTGCCGCCAGCGATAGAGCGCGGCCATCTGCGCCGTGATGCTGCGCAGGTGCTCGAGCGTCTTGTCGCTCGCGAGCAGCTCCTCGGGCGTGTCGGCGAAGGCGGCCAACTCGACCGGCGCGCCGTCGATCGCGCCCAGCGGGAAGACGCGCGCGTTGATCCCGGCGTCGAGCGGGGAGTCGACCAGCTTCTCCTGCGAGACGGGTTGAAAGGTGACCTCGCCGCCGGCGTGCGCGCTGGTGTCGAGCGCGGTCGCGTATGTCCAGTTGGCGCCGGGCAGCGTGATCGACGGCGCGATGAACTGCGTCGCATAGTTCTCGGCCGCCGGCGTGAGGATGACCTCGCTCCAGCTCAGCGCGAGGATGTTCGGCGTCGCCAGACGACCGCCCGGCACGCCCAGGTACTCGTAGGCGACATCCAAGCTCGCCGTCCCGGGCGGGACGACCAGGTGGAAGGCGTACAGATCGACCAGGTCGCGCGTCCACGTGACGCGCGGGCCGCTCGGCGCACCGGCGTGGATCACGACACCGGTCAGGTTTTGAATCGGCCCGATGGGCCCGTGCGTGCCGGGGATCCACTTCGGATACCAGAGCGTCAGCCGGCCGGGGACGACCGGGATCGTCTCGTGCACGAACAGGATCCCTTGGACCGCGCTCGTCGCGTCGACGTGCAGCGCGATCGGTGCGGTGCTCTGCGCCAGCACCGGGGCCGCGGCGATCGGGCATACCGCGAGCAGGGCGGCGGCGAGGGCCACCAACGACGAGCGCACCGCGTGAACGCCGCTCATCGCGCGACCTCCGGATACGCTGCGGCGATCGGCGTCAGCTCGTCGGGCGTCCCGTCGATGCGCTCGAGGTGCGGGTAGCGCGGCCCGCCGTGATAGTCGAAGGTGACCTCGCGGAAGACGTCGCCGCCGCTGACGAGCAGTCGCAGCGGCGGGCCGCTGCGGTGCGCGGCGAGCACGGCGTCGATTTGCGTCCGGCCGTCGGTCAGCGCACGGTCGTCGAGCGCATCGACCTTGTCGCCCGGACCGATCCCGGCTTGGTAGGCCGGCGAGCCCGGGATCACGTCGCGGACCGTACCGTCAGCCTGCAACACCAGGCCCAGCGAGTAGCGCAGATCGATCGTCTTGCGATGCGCGGCCTCGAGCCTCGCGAGATCGGTCGGCGTTGCGGTGTAGACCAGCTTGTAACCGCCGGCCGTGAACGGATCGGGTGGGTGCGGCGTGAGGTCGTCGAGCCGGCGGTGGAAGAAGCCCGCCCAGTCGTACGGCTGGACCGCGTTCATCGCGCGCACGACGTCGGCGCGAACGTAGGTGACCACGATCGGACCGGTGTCGTGACCGTTGCCGAAGAACGCGCGCGCGACGTCGTCGAGCGATTTGCGGGATCCGGAGAGCCGCCGGATGATGACGTCGGCCTCGAGCCACAGCAACGCGCCTTCGTCGTAGAAGTCGACGCTGCGCCGTTCGGATCTCCACCCGCGCGGCGCGGGATACAGGACCGAGGCCGCCGTCGCAGTGTCGAGCAGCGGCCGCCAGTCGCGGCCGCGCGTCGTGTCGAACTCGCCGTAGGACGCGGCCAGCGTGTCGAGCCACTGCTGCTTGGTCCACACGCCGCTGCGCTCGGCTTGCAGCTCGCCGTAGAACTGCGTCATCCCCTCGTAGACCCACAGCAGGTCGTCGATCTCGGGATCCTGCAGGTTGCGCGTGGCCAGATCGGCCGGACGCCGATACTTGCCGTCCCACGAATGATTCCACTCGTGCGAGAGGAGGTCGCCGTCGTTCACCAGCGCCGACGGATCGGTCAGGAAGTCGCCGTCCGAACCGTCGTCGCTCGACTGATGGTGCTCGACCCCCTCACCCGGCATCACGTCGCTCAGGGTGAGCAGGAACGTGTAGCGCGCGAAGTGCCGGTACCCATAGAGGCCGTGCATCTGCACGACGAGCCGGCGCAGCTTGGTGATCGTCGCGTCGCTCGCGCTGAGCTCCTCTGGCATGTCGGCGAACGCGGCCAGCTCGACCGGCGCGCCGTTGAACGTCCCCAGGTGCCAGCTGCGCGCGTTGATCCCCGCGTCGAGCGGCGAGTCGATCAACTGCTCCTGCGTGACGGGCTTGAAGGTCACCTCGGCCCCGGAATGCGCGGTAGTCTCGAGCGCCGTCGCATACTTCCAGTCGGCGCCCGGGAGCGTCAGCGACGGCGCGATCGTCTGATCGGCGTAGTCCGCGACCTGGGGCGTGAGGATGACTTTGTTCCAGGTCAGCGAGAGCAAGTTCGTTGTCGCAAGCCGCGTGTTCGAGTAGTTGCCGCCGTTCGCGCCCAGGTAGAGGAAGTCGACCTCCAGCGCGCTCACACCGGCCGGAACCGTCAGGTGGAACGCGTACAGGTCGATCAGGTCGCGCGTCCACGGGATCGTCTGACCGCCGGCGTGGATCACGATCCCGGCCAGGTTCGCGATCGGGCCGCCGGGCATGTGCTCGCCGGGGATCCAGCGCGGATAGGCCAGCGTGAGCGGCCCAGGCCCGACGGGGATCGTCTCGTGCATCGCGAGCAGACCCTGCACGGCGCGCGACGCGTCGACGTGGAGCAGGATCGGGGCGGCGCCTTGCGCTCGCGCCGGGACGTCCGCGAAACCCAGCGCCAACGAGACCACGCAGAGCGTGGCACCGAGCGCGATCGCGCGGGCAGAGCCCGAGGTCACAGCGTCGACCAGACGTCGAGCTTGGACTTCACCGTCGAGACGACGGCGTCGGTGAACTCGGTCGTCGAGGCGTGGCCGCCCAGGTCGCTGGTCGCCAGGCCGCTGCGGACCGTCTCGAAAACTGCCTCGTAGATCGCGCGCGAGGCGGTCGCCGCCCGCCGGTCGTCGATGAAGGTGAGCAGCGCGGCCGCGGCCAGGATCATCGCCATCGGGTTCGCGACATTCTTGCCGAACAGCCGCGGAGCGGTCCCGTGCGGCGCCTCGGTCATCACGACGTCGGGCTTCAGATCGGTGGTGAACGACATCACGGTCGACTCGGCGCCGGCGATCGAACCGAACAGTTGCATGACCAGGTCCGACATGCAGTCGCCGTCGCGGTTGAGGGTGGGGATGACCAGCGGCGTGTCGCCGGCCGACGAGATCAACAGCGCGTAGGTGGCGTCGATGAGCTGTGGCTCGTAGGCGACGTCGGGATAGCGCCGCGCCGCCGCATCCATCTCCTCCTTCAGCATCCCCTCGTAGACCGGGCTGACCGTGTACTTGGGGCCGCCGAAGACCTTCGCGCTGCTGCGGCGCGCGTGGAAGAACGCATAGTCGGCGACGACGCGGCAGACGGAGCGCTCGATGCGCTCGGTCCGGTACGCGACCTCGTCGCCCTGCTCGGACTCGCGCCACTCCTTCGCGCCGTACGCGTCGCCGACGGCCATGCGGACGACCGAGATCGGCGCGTGGATCCCGGCGACCGGCCGGATGTTGGGGATGCGGCGCCCCGTGCGCACGATCACCTTTCCGTCGATCTCTTGGCGCAGGATCGCGTTGGGCGAGCCGACGTCGCCGTTGCCCTCGGGGGTGATGGTGGCGGCTTTCAAGCCGAGCTTCGTGCGCCGCATCGCGGCCGCCGCCTCGTGGACCACCGCGTTGTTCGTTGCGCGGCGCCGCTCGAGCGAGAGGTCGAAGAACTCGAAGGCCAGGTCGAAGCCGACGACCTCGGGGGCGAGGACGCGCAGCGCTTCGTCGAGCAGCTCTTGGCCGGTCTGGTCGCCGCCGAGGACGACGATGGTAGGCGTGGGCACGAGCCGCGCCGTTCGCGCCGGTCGCCTGCGACTCCGCTCAGCACGCGCGAGAGGCGACAGGTCCGCGCCCCGGGCCAGGGAAACCGACCGGCAATGGCTCGCGTCCGACGCAAGACCAGCGCGGCGACGCGTTGGAATCTCGAGATCGCCGGGATCCTCGCGCTCGGCTTCGCGTTGGTGCTGGGAATCGCGCTGGTCGCGCCGCCGGCGCGCACCGGGATCATCGGCGCATCGACGGCGTTCGCGCTGCACGCGTTGTTCGGCGTAGCGGCCGGCTTGTTCGTCCTGCTGATCGCTCTGATCGCGGCGATCGTCTTCCTCGAGATCAACGTGCCGCGCACGATCGCGACGCTGGGCGGCGCCGCGTGTGCATACTTCCTCGCGGCCGACCTCGCGCTCGCCGCGGCCGGTCACCCCGCCGGCTGGGTCGGCGGCACGCTCGATCGAGGGCTGCGCGCGCTGCTCGGCGATGTCGGGGTCTGGGTGCTGCTGATCGCCGCCGTGCTGGCGGTGACGGTCGCGATCACCGGTGTCTCGCTCAAGAAGGTGATCGGCTGGACGGTCGCCCGGCTCGCCGCGCTGCGCCCCGCACGGTCGACCGATCCAGCGGCGACGCCGGCGCCGACCTCGCTGCGCGAGGCGTTCCATTTCCCCGCCCTGCGGCCGCGTGCCGCCGCCCCCGCCGCGTCCACGCTCGTCGCGCCGCCGCCGATCCGCTTCTACGACGAGCCGCTCGACGAGGAGACGCTCGATGACGAAGACGACGAAGAGGCGGACGAAGACGACGATGAGATCGAGGACGAGGACGACCTCGAGGACGAGGAGCAGGGCGACGACGAGATCGAGGACGAGTTCGAGGATGAGGAGCTCACCGAAGAACCCGACGACGACGAACTCGACGACGTCGAATCCGGCGTCGACGACGCGGTCAGCGGCGACTACGAGCCGGTCCCGCGGCGCGTCTACCGCCTCCCCGATCTGAGCCTGTTCGACCCACCGCAAGCGCAGAAGGGCGGCGACGCCGACCGCGGCCACCTGCTCGAGGACACGCTGGCCTCGTTCGGCGTCGGAGCGAAGGTGACGCACATCGAGCGCGGGCCGTCGATCACGCGCTACGAGCTCAAACCCGAGCGCGGCGTGAAGATCTCGCGCATCTCCGCGCTGGCCGACGACCTCGCGCTCGCGCTGGCCGCGACTTCGGTGCGCATCGAGGCGCCGATCCCCGGCAAATCGGCGGTCGGGATCGAGATCCCCAACACCAGCCGTTCGCTGGTCGTGATCCGCGAGATCCTCGAGCACATCCCCAAGGCCATCCCGCCGCTGTCGATGGCGCTCGGCAAGGACATCACCGGCCGGCCCGTCTTCGGCGACCTGAGCCGGATGCCGCACCTGCTGGTCGCCGGCGCGACCGGCGCCGGTAAGTCGGTCTGCCTGAACTGCATCATCGCCTCGCTGCTCTCGATCGCGACGCCGGATCAGCTCGAACTGCTGATGATCGATCCCAAACGCGTCGAGCTGACCGTGTATAACGGAATCCCGCACCTCAAGCACGAGGTCATCACCGATCCGTCGCTCGCGGCCGGTGCGCTGGCGATGATCACCCGCGAGATGGACCAGCGCTACGAACGTTTCGCCCGGGCCGGCGTGCGCAAGATCGAGGAATACAACGCCAAGTACCCCGACGAGACGCTGCCCTACATCGTCGTCGTGATCGACGAGTTGGCCGACCTGATGATGGTCGCGCCGGCCAAGGTCGAGATGCTGATCATGCGGTTGGCGCAGCTCGCCCGCGCGACCGGGATCCACCTGGTGGTCGCGACCCAACGGCCCTCGGTCGACGTCATCACCGGGCTCATCAAAGCCAACATCCCCTCGCGGATCGCGTTCGCCGTCTCCTCGCAGGTCGACTCGCGCACGATCCTGGACATGGGCGGCGCGGAGCGGCTGCTGGGACGCGGCGACATGCTCTACCTGCCGATCGACGCACCCAAGCCGGTCCGCGCGCAGGGCGCGTTCATCACCGGCGCCGAGATCGAACGACTGGTCGACTTCTGGAAACGGCAAGCCAAACCCGACCACAGCCGCGCGATGGACATCACGCCGATCCGCGAGGACGACGAGCGCGCGAACGGTGACCGCAAGATCGACGAGCTCTGGTACGACGCGGCGAAGTTCTTGCTCGACACGCGGGTCGTCAAAGGCGATCCCGGCGTCGGCTCGACCGCCGCGTTGCAAGCGCGCTTCTCGATCGGCCACCCGCGCGCGGTGCGGCTGATGCGGCAGCTCGAAGAGTTCGGGATCGTCGGCCCCAACGAGGGGACCAAGCCGCGCAACGTCGTCATCGAGTCGCCGGCCGAGCTCGAGCGGATCGCCGACCGGATCGGGCGTCCACCCCAACAGGATCTCTTCGCCGGGTGATCCGCTTCGCCGGCATCGCGCTGGTCGCGGCGATCCTGTACGCGGCGCTAGGGCTGGCCGTTTCGCACGCGCCGCCGCAGGGGATCGATCTGGCCGGACGGGCGCTGGCCGGCGAAGCGCCGCGGGTCGCGCTCGTCTTCACGGAGTCGTGCTGGTTCGCCGTGCTGGTGACGTTCGGCGTCGTCGGCCTCGTCGTCGCCGCGTTCGTACGCGGCTGGCGCGAGCGGATCCTGACCGCGGTCCTGACCACGCTGATCTTCTGGAAGGTGAGCGACGTCCTCAAGAACCTGTTCCACCGGCCGCGTCCGCCGTATTGGCAGGTCATCCACGAGAGCACGTTCTCGTACTCCAGCGGTCACGCGATGTTCGCCACGATCGTCTACTGGCTGTGGGCGTACTTCGTCTGGAACAGCGGCCTGCCGCGCGGCCTGCGGGTGACGGTCGCGCCGCTGCTCGCGCTGTGGGGATGCGGCGTCATCTGGTCGCGCCTCGCCCTCGGCGCGCACTACGTCACCGATCTCGTCGGCGGCGTGCTGCTGGGGATCGTCGCCCTCGCACTCGCCGCGATCGTGCGCGGGGCGATCTTCCCGTCGCGAGCCCGGGAACGAGCCTCGGCGTCCCGGCTGGGGTAAGCCGTTGGCATCCGCTCGTTACCGTGCTATTCTTTGTCAAGCTGGACTCAGCGCCTGCAATGGAGGACGCTTCGATGTCGATGTGGAGACCGTTCGCACCTGACGCGGTGCGCATCATCAAGAAGGCGACCGCGATCGCCGAGGGCGCGGGCGCGCGCCGACTGCGCGTTGAGCACTTGTACAGCGCACTCATTGAGGAACTCGGAACCGAACGCGTCGCTTCGGTTCCAGCACCGGTGCACGCGCACACCCACAGGCCACCTGCGGAAGGCGCAATGAAGGCTCGTACGCCGACATTCGATCGTGATGCCCGCCACGTTCTTGAAATTGCGCTGACCGTCGCGGATCGTCGTTTGATCACCGGCGACGACCTCGTACATGCCATGGCATCGCTTGCGGAACGCCGAGCCCACGGCTGATCGATGCACGGCGAACCGGCAGCTCGATCGAGAAGCTTCGACATGCGACGCGCGCAACGTAGCGTGATATCAAATGAGCAAGACGCGCCCGCGGCCTGCCGCGCGGGGTGCGGGTGATGGTCGCGCCGCTGCTCGCGCTGTGGGGCTGCGGCGTGATCTGGTCGCGCCTGGCGCTGGGCGCGCACTACGTCACCGACCTGGTCGGCGGCGTGCTGCTGGGACTCGTCGCTCTCGCGCTCGCCGCGGCGGCGCGGACGTCAGTCGCATGGTCACGGTAGACTGGGCGGCGGGACGAAATCGTGCGCGCGCAGCCAGCTTAGGTCTTCCATGCGCGCCAGCGCATCGGCGAAGACGCGCTGCACGTCGCGCAGGTGGGTGGTGGGATCGTTGTTATAGCCCATCAGGCGATGATGGTAGCCGCGCCCTACCGTACGCTCCTCGATGATCACCCGCACGACTTCCTGCGCAGGTCGCCGGTGATGGAAGCCGCCGGTGACCTCGATCGTCGCTTTCGCCAGCGCGCAGTAGATGCTCCACCTCGTCGCGGTGGCGGGGCAGCGGCGATCGTCGTTGCGGTTCCAGACCTGGTCGCTCGAGAGGATCTCGGCCGCCCGCCGGACGATCTGCTCGTCCAACGCGTCCGGCACGATCTCGTGCGACGCATCGACGTCGAAGGTCAGGGTTGAAGACGCGACGAGGTTGGTGACCGGAAACCAACCGTACTCCGTGCGCATGATGCCCCACCCGCCGCTGTAGACCTCGATCTCGATCGGCGCATCCCGCCCTGCCTCACCGGCCCACACCGCCGCCGGACGAACGTCATCCCGCCAGACGCCCGTGGTAATCGCCGCCGCGGGCGCGAGCGTCATCGCCGGGCTCTGATCGAGCACCGCGCACGACCCCTTGAAAGCGTCGCCGACCGGCTGCAGCGCGCAGTGCGAGAGCGCGGTTCGCGCGGCAGCCACACCCGACGCCCCGGCGAACCATACCAGCAGCGCCATCACGCCGCCAAGCGCGCGAGGCACCGCTACACTCTGTAGGATCGTACGTCCATCGGCCACGCGCGACAGGTTTTGGACGTCCCGACGTGGCTCCCATTGACAGAACCTATTGTTAGGTTTAGAATGGCCTGTGGGCTCGAAGCGGATCGGAGCCACTGTCCGTCCTCTGAGCGACGCCCAGATCGAAGCGCTGCAAAAGCAGGCGCGCGAGCACCAGCGCACGGCGACAAAGATCCGCACTGCGCGGTTTGACCGCGAACGAGACGTAGTAGTAGCCGAGCTCACGACCGGCGTAACGCTCCTCGTCCCACGCGGGGCAATCCCGCGCTGGGGCGGCATTGACCCCGCGAAGCTCGCCGATCTTGCACCGCAGAAGCCCGGCTTTTCGGTATGGTCGAAGGCTGCCGATGCCGGCGTGCGCGTCGATGACCTGATCGCTATTACCGCCGGCCCCACGCTCTTGCGCGACCTCGGAGCACGCGCGCTGGGAGCCGCAAAGTCGCCCCGAAAAGCGGCCTCCTCACGCGCGAACGGACAGAAGGGCGGACGCCCGCGCAAGTCAGCTTGAACTGGCCGAGAACCGCATACCCGGGCACGAGGGCCTGCGGGCTGCCACTCCAAGCTATCGCTTATTTGCTAGGCTTGCGGCCGGCACTACCATGAACAGCGAGGCCTCCGGCGGCCGGGCGCGGTAGGTGTCGCGCATGGAGACGTCCGTCGCGCGGATCGATGGCGAGCGCCGCGAGCGCACCGGCGTCCCCGAGGTGATCTTCGCCGCGGGGAAGACGCTCGAGCAGAACCTGGCCCTGGTGGCTGCGCTCCACGCGCGCACCGGGTTCGCGCTGGCGACCCGCGTCCCGCCGGATCAGCAGGCGGCGCTCGCGGCCGCCTACCCCGACGCGGTCCTCGACCCGCTGGCCGGCGCGCTGCGCCGTGGAACGCTGCCGCGCACCGGCGAACGGATCGCGGTGGTCTGCGCCGGCACCTCGGACCTGCCGGTGGCGCAGGAGGCCGCTTTCGTGCTCGACGCGTTCGGCGACGAGGTCGTGCGCGCGACCGACGTCGGGGTCGCGGGCGTGCACCGGCTGTTCGAGGTCCTCGACGAGCTGCGCGCCTGCCGGGCGATCGTCGTCGTGGCGGGGATGGAGGGCGCGCTGCCCAGTATCGTCGCGGGGCTGGTGAAGGCGCCGGTGATCGCGGTGCCGACCAGCGTCGGCTACGGCGCCGCGTTCGAAGGGATCGCAGCGCTGCTCGCGATGCTCACGGCGTGCGCGCCGGGGATCGGTGTCGTCAACATCGACAACGGCTTCGGCGCCGCCGCCCTGGCCCACAAGATCGTCTGCGCATGAGCGCCGCGCGACGGATCGCCTACGTCGAGATGATCGGCGGGGCGGCGGGTGACATGCTGTTGGCGGCGTTCTTGGACGCCGGGCTCGACCGCGGCGCGCTGGAGCGTGCGTTGCGCGGCGTCGTCGCGGAGGGCTGGACGTTCGCCCCCGAGCGCGTCGTCAAGCGCGGCATCGCGGCGACCTCCGCGCGCCTCGTCGTCCCCGGCGAGGACGGCGCGCCCGACCACGATCGCACGCACCGCCACCATGCCGGCCCGCACCGAACGCTGGCCGACGTGTTGGCGATCGTCGAACGCAGCACGCTGACCGCGCGCCAGCGCGAGCGCGCCGCCGCCGTCTACCGACGGCTGGCTGAGGCCGAAGCGCGCGTCCACGGCGTCGACGTCACGACGATCCACTTCCACGAGATCGGGCAGATCGACGCGATCCTCGACGTGGCGGCCTTCTGCGTCGCGCTCGACCTGCTGGAGATCGACGAGGTGCGATGTTCGCCGTTCCCGATCGGCGACGGCACGATTCGGATGGAGCACGGGACGTACCCGAACCCACCGCCCGCGACCGCCGAGCTGCTGCGCGGCTGGCCGACGCGCGCTGCCGCCGTCGCCGGCGAGCTGGTCACGACCACGGCCGCCGCCATCCTGACGACCTTGGCCAGCCCGGGTGGCCGGCCGGATCTGGTCGTCGAGCGAATCGGCTACGGCGCGGGGACGAGCGACTTCACCATCCCCAACGTCACCCGCGTCTCGATCGGCACCGTCAGCCTGCGCGACGGCGCCGGCGAGGGACCCGATGGCGACGACGTGGTGGTGCTGGAAGCGAACGTCGACGATATGTCGCCGCAACACTACGAGCTGGCGCTCGAGCGCATCTTCGCCGCCGGCGCGCGCGACGCGTGGCTGACGCCGATCGTCATGAAGAAAGGCCGCCCGGCGATCCTGCTGGCGGCACTCGCCGACCCGTCGGACGAAGACGCGGTCGCCCGCGCGATCCTGCGCGAGACGACCACGATCGGCGTGCGCGTGCGCACCGAGCGGCGCCACGTGCTGCCGCGCACACATGCGACGGTCGACACGCCCTACGGTCCGGTGCGCGTCAAAGAGGTCCGGCTCGACGGCGCGACGCGCGTGCGCGCCGAGTACGATGACCTGCTGCGCATCGCGCGCGAGCGTGGGCTCCCGCTGCCCGAGGTCGCGCGGGTCGTCGAGCGCAGCCTGGATGCGCAGGGCGTGCCGTGATCGAGATCGACGCGACGCCGGCGGCGAAAGAGGCGCGGCTGCGCGCGATCCTGCGCGAGCTGGGCAGCTGCATCGTCGCCTTCTCCGGCGGCGTCGACTCGGCGCTGGTGCTGCACGTCGCCACCCAGGAGCTGGGTGCGCGCGCGGTCGGGATCACCGCTCACAGCGAGTCGCTGGCGGAGCGCGAGTACGCCGGGGCGCTCGCGTTCGCGCACGCCGTCGACGCCCGCCACGAGGTCGTCGAGACGCACGAGCTGGACGATCCGGCGTACGCCGCCAATCCGGCCAACCGCTGCTACTTCTGCAAGAGCGAGTTGTACGGGCGGTTGACCGAGATCGCGCGCGAACGCGGGATCGCCGCGATCGTCGACGGCTTCAACCGCGACGACGAGGGCGATTGGCGGCCCGGCCGCGCCGCCGCGCGCGAACACGGCGTGCGCAGTCCGTTGCACGAGGCCGGCTTCACCAAGGCCGACGTGCGCGCGCTGGCTCGCGCGCTGGGCCTGGAGGTGTGGGACAAACCGGCCTTGGCTTGCCTCTCATCGCGCTTCCCGCACGGGACGCCGATCACGCTCGCGCTGCTGCGCCGGGTCGACCGCGCCGAACAGGCCGTCCACGACGCGGGGCTGCGCGCGTGCCGCGTCCGCCACCACGGCGAGCTGGCGCGCATCGAGGTTCCGCCGGCGGAGATCGCCGCCGCCGCCGAGCCCGAGCGCCGCGCGCGGATCGTCGCCGGCGTGCGCGCCGCGGGGTACCGCTACGTGACGCTCGACCTCGGCGGCTACGCCACCGGCGGCGGCTTCAACGCCCCCGAGTAGCCGGACGCACCGCAGCGAAGAGCGCTTCGAGGTCGACGGCGAGGCCTGGCAGCGCATCCAGCGTGAGGACGTCGCCTCGCTCGTACGCCCGTTTCCCCGTCGCCTCGCGCACGACGACGATCTGCTTGCGCGGATCGACGATCAGCACGGCCGCAGCCCCGGCCGCCAGGTAGGTCGCCGTCTTGTCGGCGACGTCGGCTGGGCGATCGTCGGGCGAGAGGATCTCGATCGCCACGGTCGGCGCCCCAAGAGGGACTTCGACCAACTCGTCGGGCGCGTCCGCAGCGAGCGCATCGTACGCCAGGAACGCGACATCGGGGACCAGCGGTCGGACCGCCTCGCCGGGCGGCACGATCCGAAATCGCCACTCGACCCCGACCCGCCCGTGCTCGCCCGCGTCGGCCCAAGCGGCGAAGGCGGTGAAGAGCAGCCCTTGCAGCCGGGCGTGACTGTAGGTCGGGCTCATCTTCTGAAGCGCCCGCCCGCGAACCCACTCGGTCTCCGGCTTGGTGATCGGGAGGACGATCTCGTGCAGCATCTCACCGCAGTCTATCACGCGCGGTGCTGGGCGGGACAAGCCGGACCGAGCGGCGCGGCGAGGGTGGGCGTCGAAGACCGCTCTGTGCCCCATACGATTCGCGAGAAGACGAAACTCCTCAACCGCGCGCGCCGCATCGGCGGCCAGGTCGATGCGATCGAGCGCGCGCTGGAATCCGAGCGGGCCTGCGCCGACATCCTCAACCTGATCGTCGCGGCGCGCGGCGCGATGAACGCTCTGATGGCCGAGGTCCTCGAGGAGCACGTGCGCTCCCACGTCCTGGGCAGCGCGAAGCCGGACTCGCCGCGCACGCGAGCCGCCGAGGAGCTGGTCGACGTCGTGCGCGCCTATCTCAAGTAGCCTCGCTCGCTCCGGGCGCCGGCGCCTTCACCGATACCTTACCCGGGTATCCTTTCGGCGGGGTTGACACCAGCGCCGCCGCGAGTATGATGGGCGAGGACATCCTCGTTAGGCGAGGCGTCCGTACGACAACAGGCCACTGCCCGGAAAGGTCGAGAGACCCCAATGGGTGACCAGGCCCCGCCGAACCAAGGCGGGATCTAACGTGGCTGAGCCTCCGGGCTCTACGGCGTACGGTGCCAAAGCTCCGACGTTGAGGAAACCGCCCGGAGCCGTCGGCCCGGGCCGCTCCTCTCACCGTCGGTCGAGGGACCGGCGGTTTTGTTTTTTGGAGTCCTGTCATGACGCTGTTCGCCATGCCGCGCACGCTCGCGGCCATTCTGCTCTCGCTTCGCTCGCACGTCCGCGGCTGGATCCGCGGCGACGATGCGCCGCGCCCACTCGATGCTTCGGCAGCCTCGGCGCAGCCGAGCTTTTGGATCCTGCACGCACGCTGAAATAGCCTCGACGGCCTCAGCGCGACTTAAGCCGGCCTTAACACCCACGATGACTTCCGGCCCCGGCCGTGAACGTCGCGTCCGCACGGGAATGGAGTTCTCTTCGATGAGGCCGGTCGCGTTCCGGATCGATCTCGCGCTCGGCACGGCGCTGACGCTGCTCGCGCTCGGCGCGACGACCGCCGGCGCACAGCAGGCGACGCCCGCTCCCGCCGCGTCGCCGACGCCACGACCGGGGACGCTGCGGCTCGCGATCGACGCCCACACGACGTTCATCTCCGACGGCACGGCCGGTCCGGGCCAGTTACCGCCCGAACGCACCGGTTTCGCGAACGGCAACCCGCTCTCGCCCGAAGTGCCGTACGACACGCTCTCCAGCGCTCCGGACGTCCCCGGGAATGCCTCGGAGTCGGCGCTGCTGCTGCAGCCGACGTACTTCGGCCGCGCCTTCGACCTGAGCGCGACGGTCGGCATCGGGGTCGTCGACGGCAGCGTGACCAACGCGGCGTACTGGGGCGAATCGATCTTTCCGACCCTCAATCCGCATCTCGGCAGCCACTCCTTGCCCTACGCGATCGTCTTCCCGACGCATCCGGGGCAAGATGACGGTAGCGCGTTCGCCGCGTCCGTGCTGGCCGGCAGCATCGCGTCGAAGGACGGCAACCTCGTGGTGCGCGGCGGCTGGTTCGACCTGACCCAGAGCGCGCAGTTCGTCTTCGTGCAGCCGGCCCTTACCAGCGTGAATCCCGCCATCGGCGTCGCGACGCCCGAGACGCAGGGCGACGGACCGCCGAACCTCGATGCCTGGCAGGCATCGTCGAACACGCTGCCGCTGCACGGCATCGACGCGGTCGTGAAGCAAGGTCTGGCGACCATCGAAGCGGCCGACGCTGCGCTGCCGGCCTTGCCGCAGACGCCGGCGCAGATGCGGACGGTCTCGGTGGTCATCGACCATGGCGAGGGGACCCGCTACACGCTGCAATATCTGCAGGTCGGCACCGGCGGCGCGTTGGTCCCGACGACGATCCTGTTCGGCGGCGATCCGTCGATCGAAACGACCTACCAGGGGCAGCTCCCCTCGAGCGAGATCGGCGCGCAGCACCAACACATCTACGGCGCGTCGGCGACGTTCCACGCGGCGCGTGCGCTCGACGGGATCGTCGAACTTGGCGAGTCGACCTACGAGGCCGACCACGTCGCCGAACCGGGGACGGGGCAGGCCGGCAGCTACCTGCACGGCGGCCTCTCGCGCGCGGTCGGCCGCTTCAGCGCGAGCGCCGACTTCTACCGTAACAGCGCTTCGTACGCCGACATCCTGCTCCCCTACGGCGCGCCGGAGAACGTCTGGAGCGTCGCGTGGTCGTGGCCCGGGCAGTGGTTGAAGTCGAACTATCAGCTCATCAACGACTATCCGGTCAACATCGACCGCCAGGGCTACCGCATCCGGGCCGGCCTGCATGGCGCCGGTAGCCCACTCGACCTGCGCGTCGCGTATGCGAACTTCGGACAGATCGTGCCGATCACGTACGCCAACGCCCTGACGACCGGCTTCATCGACGGCTTCTTCCTCCCGCAGCCCAACGACGCGGCGACCCTCGGGCGCCAGCACCAGTACGCGCTCTTCGCCGGTTGGCATCCGTCGTTCGGGGATCTCACGCTCGATGCGACCGAGGATACGATGCGCCGCCCGTTCGATCTCGGCTTTCCGCAGGACGACGTCAGCTACGACACGACCGCGGCCGTGCTCAGCTTCGCCCACCATCTCTCACCGCGCGTGCTGGCGACGGTCGGGCTGGCGCGCTACGCGATGCGCGGCAGCTTCGCCTCCGCGGTCGCCAACGTCGACTACTGGCAGCGCACCGGCTTCGCCGGCGTCGAGGTGGTCGAAAATCCGCGCCTCTCCGCGCTGGTCAGCCTCCACCGGGGCGCGTTCTGGGGGATCCCGACCGTGCCGGCCGGGCCCCCCGCGAACTTCACCGCCACCCTGCTCGTCTTCGAACAGCGCTACCACTTGTAGCGGTGGGCTGGGCTCACATCGGTGGGACGACGCCGTGCTCGCCGACGTTGATTCGGAACGCGACGTCATGGTCCACGATGACGAAGACGCGCTTGCCCGGCGTGACGAGGCCCAGATTTCCCCGGACGATGCGCACGATCGGCACGTTGGGCGGAATCGCGATCACCTTCGTCCCGCCCTTGTAGGCGAGGTGCACGACGAGCGGCCCGTGGCCGCCGCTGATGCCGGTCACCGAGGCGTTGGTCATCATCGACGAGCCGCCGCCCATGCCGACCGTACCGTTGGTCATCGCCGAGGCGTGCCCGCCGGCCGGCAGATCCCAGGGGTAGTCGCCCTCACCCGTGCCCTTCATCATCGCCGGGAAGATCACGACCTCCAGCGCGCGCGCGACCGTGCCGGTCGGAACGTTGGCGACGCCGATGAACGTTCCCGGCGTGATCTCGGCGGCGCTGCCCCGGACCAGGCCGGCGACGCGCGTCGCGGGCGTGATGCTGAGGCTGAGCGGCCCGTGCGCGGTCGCCAGCGTGAGCTGCGTGGCGGAGACGGCCGTCACGGTACCGCGGACGTGCCCCGTCGGCTTGGCGAGTGCCGGGGCCGGGACCACCAGCAGCGCGGCAGCGAGCGATGAGCCGGCCATGGCCAGCGTGCGAAACAACGACACGAGCTATTCCCCTTCTTCGTTTCAGATCTAGCGTGCGAGCCGTACGGTAGACCCGAGACGTGAAGGATGCCTGAAAGGTCTGTGGCGCAGAGCCCCCGCGCCGCTCCTCAGACCTCCATCACGACGGGGATGACGATCGGGCGGCGGCGGGACTTCTCGAAGACCGCCTTCGCGAGGCCCGACCGGATGTGCTCCTTGACGTTGCCGATGTCGCGGATCCCCTCGGCGCTGCAGTCGTCGAGGATGCGGGTCAGCCGCTCTTTGAGCTCGTCGACCAGCTCGCCGGACTCCGGCAGGTAGAAGACGCCGCGCGAGATGAGGTCGGGGCCGGCGACGACGCGCGCCTCTTCGGCGTCGACCGTCACGACGACCATCATGATCCCGTCGGCCGAGAGGTGCTTGCGGTCGCGCAGCACGGCCTCGCCGATATCGCCGACACCCGAGCCGTCGACCATCACGTTGCCGCCGTAGGTGCGGCCGATTTTCTCGGCGCCTTCTTTGGTGAACTCGAGCACGTCGCCGTTCTCGGCGACGAAGACGTTGTCGCCCGCAACGCCGGTCTGCTGCGCCAGCCGGCCGTGCACGACCAGCATCCGGTACTCGCCGTGGATCGGGATGAAGTACTTCGGCCGCACCAGGTTGAGCATGAGCAGCAGCTCTTCTTGCGAGGCGTGGCCGGAGACGTGCGCATTCCCACTCGACCCGTGGATCACGTTGGCGCCCAGGCGGTAGAGGTTGTTGATCGTCTTGGCGACGCTCTTCTCGTTGCCCGGGATCGGCGTCGCCGAGATGACGACGGTGTCGCCGGCGACGATCTTGAACTGCTTGTGGTCCCGCACCGAGAGCCGCGAGAGGGCCGACATCGGCTCGCCCTGCGAGCCCGTCGTCATCACGCAGACCTGATCGGGCGGATACTCGTCGACCTCCTCGAGCCGAATCACCAGACCCTCGGGGATGTCGAGGTAATCGAGCTGGCGCGCGTATTGGACGACGTTCTGGAGCGAGCGGCCGAGGAACGCGACCTTGCGCCCGAAGCGCTTCGACTGGTCGACGACCTGCTGGATGCGCGGGACGTTCGAGGCGAACGAGGTGACGATGATCCGGCCTTTGGCGCGCGCGAAGATGTTCGAGAACGCCTCGCCGACGAGCCGCTCGGAGAGCGTATGGCCCGGGCGCTCGGCGTTCGTCGAGTCGGAGAGCATGACCAGCACGCCCTCCTCGCCGACCTTCGCGATCGAGGCGAAGTCGGCTGGGTCGCCGTCGATCGGCGTCTGGTCGAACTTGAAGTCGCCGGTGTGGAAGACTGTCCCCACCGGCGTGCGGATCGCCAACGAGCACGCGCCCGCGAGCGAGTGATTGATGTGGATGAACTGCGCCTCGATCGAACCGTAGCGCACGCGATCGCCCGGCTCGACCTCTTTGGCCTGCCATTCACCGGGCTTGTGCTCCTTGAGCTTGGCCCGGATCAGCGCCAGCGAGAGCGGCGTCCCGATGACCGGCACGTCGGGGAACTCGCGCAGCAGGTAGGGGATCCCGCCGATGTGGTCCTCGTGCCCGTGGGTGACGAGCAGCGCGCGGAGCTTGTCGCGGCGGTCGCGCACGTAGGTGAAGTCGTTGATGACGATGTCGACCCCGAACATCTCCTCGTCGGGGAACATCAGGCCGCAATCGACGACGACCAGATCGTCGTTCGTTTCGATCACGGTCATGTTGCGGCCGATCTCGCCGCAGCCGCCCAATGGAACGATGCGCAGGTAAGGTTCGTCCGGGGGGGCCGGGACGACGAAGGTGTCGGAAGACAAAGGGATCCTTGATGGTGGGCGGCCGCGGTGGGAACGAGGCGCGTGAGACACGCACTCTTCACCGGCCTGTTGGTGATGCTCTTCTGTTCCACACTTTCGACCCCGCCGGAGGCCGCGACGGTTCCACCGCGGCGGCCGACCGCCCGGCCTACCACCCGCCCGACCCTCCCGCCCGCGCTCGATGGGGCGAGCCTGTACGCCCGCCGCTCGCGCCGACTGGTCCAGTCCTACTTACGTCTGAAGCTCTGGCTGCTCCGCGAGCAGGACCTCGATCGCGCGCGTCTGGTCATCGAACGCAAGCTCGGGATCGGCGCCCTGCTCGGCGAAACGCCCCCACCGAACCCCCGCTAGCAATCTCGGAGCGGAGATCCTGACGCGCGCTCCACGGCGGGGTGGTTCCTCGCTCCCCGTCGGCGAAACTCTCGCGGCGAACGCCCGGTAGCTGCCGGTGTCCCTGCGCGTTCTGCCCTGGGGAGCAATTGTTGTGAACACCTCCGAGACCACCGTCGAACCCCGTAGCGGCCTCCTCAACGTCGTCGACATCGTCGTCGCCCCGCAGGCCGCGTTCGCGCGGCTGCGCGTCGTTCCGACCTGGGGCTGGGCCTTTCTGGCCGCCAGCCTGTTGGGGATCGCCGGAACCCTGCTGGCCGCGCCGGCGAACCTGCACGCCTGGGAGCAGTACGCGCCGGCCATCTACGCGCAGGTCTTCCAGAACCTCGATCCAGCGCAGCGCGAGACGGCGATCCAGCGGGCAGTCCAGTACGGTCACGTCATCCAGCAGCTCGGCTGGATCGCGATCCCGATCGTCTTGCTCGTCGCGACGCTGATCCAAGCGCTGATCCTACTCGTCGCCAACGCGATCGGCCGCGGCGACGGGACCTTCGCCCGATTCTACGCGCTCGTCATGACCTGTGCGGTCGTCGGCAGCGGTGTGGGTTTGTTGCTGGCCGGGCTCATCGCGGTGATTCGCGGCCCGGCGGCGTACGACACGCCCACTGCGGTCCAAGCGGCAGTTCCGGGGCTCGCGCTGTTGGCGCCGGGCGCCGGGCCGAAGCTGCTCGCGTTCCTGACGGTCATCAACGTGACATCGGTCTGGTCGATGGTGCTCCTTGCGCTCGGCATGATCGCCGTCGCGAACGTGTCACGGGTCGTCGCCTGGGTGACGAGCGCCTTCATCCTGTTGGCGACCGCGGCGGTCGTTGCAGCATCCACGCGCTGATCGTGTGCCGTTCCCGCTTCGCTACCGCACTCGCCGCCGCGGTGCTGTTGGCCGCTGCGCGGCTGCCCGCGGCCGCCCAACCGCCGGCGCCACCAGGGCCGCTGGACCTGCCCGCCGCCGTTCGCTACGCCGTCGACCACGATCCGACGGTGCTGAACGACCGCGCGACGGTGGCGCAAGCCGAGGCGACGTTCGTCCAGGACCACGCCGCCGAGTTCCCGACCGTGGCCGGTCAGCTGGAGAATCAGGTGGAAAAGACCAACGGCTACGCCGGCGGTGCGCTGCTGCAATATGGGATCCAGCCCGAGACGGTTTTCTCGCTCAACACGGCGCAGATCACCTCGACCTGGGGCTTCTACAACGGCGCGGCGCAGTTGGTCGCGCAGCAGGCGAAGCGCTCGGTCGAGAGCGCGCGCGATGCGTTGGCGCATGCGCAGCAACAGCTCGCGCAGGACGTCTCGACGGCGTGGTACACCGCGGTCGAGCGGCGCGAAGCGGTGCAGCTCGCCGCCGGCGACGTCGCGTACCAGCAGGCGCTGCTGGCGGTGGCCCAGGCGCAAGAGAAGGTCGGCCGGGTCGCCGGCGTCGACGTCTTGCGGGCCCGCGCCAACGAGCTGCACAGCGACGCCAACCTGGTCTCGGCGCAAGCCGATGAAGCGAACGCGCGCGAAGCGCTGGCGCAGCGCATCGGCGCCCCACCCGAGACGACCTTCGCGCTGCCGACAACGCTCTCCGAGCCGCCGCTGCCGGCGACTCCCCTCGCGACGATGATCGCCATCGCCGAAGCCGGCCGGCCCGACATCGCCGCCGCGGCGGCGCAGGTTGCCGTCGCGCGGCTCGCCGATGCGCAGGTCGACAGCGACCTGCGGCCGCAGTTTGCGCTCACCGCCGCATTCGGTAACCAGACCTCGCCGACGGAGTTCGGCTACGCGGCCCGGAGCGCCGCGCAGAGCGCGCTGATCGATCAAGAGCTGGGCTTGCCGGTCCCGCCGACGACGATCGTTCGCGGCGTCCCGGGCTTCTGGACGATCCAAGCGCAGGAGACCTTCACCCTGCCGCTGATCGACTACGGGACACGCCACGCCAAGCACCGCGCGGCGCGGGCGCAGATCGACGCCGCGCTCGCCCAGCTCGCCGCGACCCAAGGTGCGGTCGACGCGAGCGTTCGCCAGGCGCAGCGCGGCGCGCAGACCGCGCACGCGAACCTGGCCTATTCGAAGGAGGCCGACCGGCTCGGCGCCGAGTCGGCCCGCATCGCGAAGTTGCAGTACGAGAACGGCTTGATCTCGCTGACCGACGTCCTTTCGGCGCAGCAGACCGCACTCACCGGCGCCAACGACCTGATCGCCGCGCGCGTCGCCTACCTCGAGGCGCTGATCGCGTTGCGGGCCGCGATCGGCGTCGACGATCCGGTCACGATCGTCGGGGTCGGCGCCTGATGTCCGCACCATACGAGCCGATCCGGGCGCGTCCCTCACATCGCGGCCGCAATTTGCTGATCGTGTTGGGCGCCGCCGTGGTCGTCATCGCGATCGCCGTGGCGCTCGGCCACCGTCAGGCGAACGCGCGAACCGTGCGGGTCGTGACGGTGCAGCGCGGCGACTTCGAGGTCAAGCTGCCGGAGACCGGACTCGTGCAGCGGCCGCAGACCGAGATCCTCGCCGCGCTGGTCGCCGGCAACCTGGAGCGGATCGCGGTCAAGCCCGGCCAGCACGTGGCAGCGGGTCAGCTCCTGGCGTCGATCGGCAATCCGCAGCTCGTCAACGCCGAGCAGGACGCGCACGACGCATATCTCGCCTCGCTGGGGCGCACCCGCAGCGCGGTCGCGACGAACACGGCGCTGCCGGCGCAAAACCGTTCCGCGGTCGTGCAAGCCGAGGCGACGCTCGAGCAGACGCGCTTCAACCTCAATCAGGCGATTCAGGACGCGCGGGCCGGCGCCGAGTCGGGGCTCGGCTACGGTGGTCAGTCGGCGGCTGCGCAGCGCGCCCAGGTCGACGCCGCCGTCGCGAACGCGCTGACCGACCTGCGCGAGCAGCAACGGCTGGCGACCGCCGACCAGAACCTGTACGCGCAGAAGGCGCTCTCGCGCGACGCCCTCGATCAGCAGCAGGCCAAGTTGTCCGAGGCGCAGATCACCTACGACCAGCAGCAGCGGCTGCGCGACGAGACCTACGCGCAGTTGGCGCGGCAGAGCCCCGTGCTGAGCGATCGCGTGCGCGCCGCCCGCGACGCGGTGACGCAGGCACAGGCGGCCCTCGCCGCCGCGCAGGCGAACGCGGCGCAGGACAAGAGTGGCGACGTGCAAGCCGCCGAGGCCGACACCGCGCAGCGCCTGGCCGACTGGCGCTACGCCGCGGACCAGGTCGCGCGCCTACGGATCGTCGCGCCGTTTCCGGGGACCGTGCAGAGCGTCGCGACCGAGACGAGCGACACGCTGCGGCCGTTGCAGCCCGGCGATCCGGTGACGCTCGGGGCGGCGGTGTTCACCCTTGCCGGCGACGAGGGCTTCGTCGTGCGCGCGCGCGTCGACGAGCAGGACATCGCCAACGTACGGGCCGGTCAGCTCGCGCTCGTCTCCGGCGAGGATCTGGGGACGACGACGCTGCCCGGCCACGTCGCGACGATCGGCGCGGTCGCGCAGAAGAGCGACGACCCCTCGAACACCGCGCGCCAGATCATCACCACGATCGCACTCGACCGCACGACCCCCTACCTGCGCGACGGGATGAACGTCGACATCGACATCATCACCAGTCACGACCGGCGCGCCCTGGCGATCCCGAACGACGCGCTGCGCCACGACCTGGCCGGCAAGCCGTACGTGCTCGTCGTCGTCGGCGGCAAGACGGTGAAGCGGCTCGTCACGACGGGGGCGTCGAACGACGTCGCCACCGTGATCGCCGGCGGGCTGCACTCCGGCGAGACCGTGGTCAGCGACGCCGATGCGGCGATCGTCGAGGGGATCAACGTCCATCCGACGACCGCCCCGAGCCCGGCCCCCTCGCACGGGCCATGACCCGCACGCTGGCGTACCTGAGCGAAGCCTTCTCGGCGATCTGGCGCAACCGCACGCGCTCGATCCTGACGATGCTCGGCATGATCATCGGCACCTCGTCGATCATCGCGGTCCTCGGGATCAGCCACGCTGCCTCAGGCGGGATCACGGGGACGTTGAACTCGTTCGGCGATCAAGGGATAACGATCGCGGTCGACCCGAACCAAGACGACCCGACCTCCGCTGCGATTCAATATCGCGACGTCCGCTTCGTCGAGGCCGGCGCCGGCCCACTCTTCGCGCACCTCGAGCCCAACTTTCAGCGCAACATGCGCATGCGCGCGAACGGCGTCGAGACGACCTCGATCGCGCTCTCCGACAGCGCCTACCACAACGATACCCTGGTGATGCAGGCGGGCCGCCGCTTCACGAACGACGACGTCGCCGGCGCCGCGCACGTCTGCAACCTGACCGAGCAGCTGGCGCGGAAGCTCTTCAAGGATTCGCCTGCGCTGGGCCGGACGGTCGAGGTGGGCGGAACGCGGTTCCTGGTCATCGGCGTCTACGCCGAGCTCAAGGGTGGCCTGTTCAACTCGGCGGCCGGGAGCGAGCTCCTGTTCCTGCCGTACACGACATTCCATGAGATCGCACCCGGACCGACCGACGGCATCCTGCTCTATCCCGCACCGGGCGTAACGGTCGGTCGCATCTCGGATACGGTCGACGGCATCCTGCGCCGGCTGCACGGTTCGCACGCGCAGTACATCACCTCGGACAACCAGGCACAGCTGCAAGGCTTCAACGCCGTGCTCGCGGCCATCGCGGTGGGGTTGACCGGGATCGGAGGCGTCGCGCTGCTCGTCGCCGGGATCGGCATCATGAACATCATGCTGGTCTCGGTCACGGAACGGACGCGCGAGATCGGGCTGCGCAAGGCGATCGGCGCGTCGCGCGCCGACATCGCGTGGCAGTTTCTGCTGGAGGCCATCCTCCTCTCGTTCATCGGCGGCGGCATCGGGACGCTGCTCGGGTTCCTGGCCACGGTGGCGGCATATTCGTCGGTGGAGAAGCTGGTCGGCCCGGCGCCGATTCCGTACCTGCTGATCATGTCGACCTCGGTCGGCTTCTCGACCGTCGTGGGCTGCGTCTTCGGCACCTATCCGGCGATCCGCGCCTCGCGCCTCGATCCGATCGCGGCGCTGCGCGCGTGAGCGCCGCGCGATGAACCTCTGGCCGTACTTCGCCGAAGCGGTCACGGTGCTCGCGGCCAACCGCGTGCGCACCCTGCTGACCGCCCTCGGCCTCGTCATCGGCGTCACCGCGGTGATCGCGATCCAGGTCCTGGGTGCCGGGATGGCGGGCGCGGTGACCGGCATTCTCGGCCCCGCCAGCGATCGAACCTTCGTCGTGCTGCCCAACCAGCGACAGACCGATTTCACCCGCGCCGCGATCCGTCTCGCCGATCTGCAGCGCGCCAAGGACGACATCCCGAACATCGTCGACGCGCTGCCGGCCGGCGGCCAGAGCCTGCGCGCCGCGTACGGGCACGTAACCCGCCGCGTCACGCTCGGTGCCGGCGCCGACGAGCGTTTCGCCACCGCGACGCCGATTCGGTACGGTCACAAGCTCTCCGCCGACGACATCGCGGCCGGCCGGCACGTCTGCGTCCTCTCCGACCGCGCCTACACGAAGTTCGGCATCCAAGGCGACCCGACCGGGATGTCGCTGCGGGTCGGGGACCAACGATTCGTCATCGTCGGAGTGCTCGGCGTGGACAAGACGGGGATCCTCCCGATCTCGTTCAACCAAGACGTCACGATCCCGTACACGACCTACGAGCGAGAGTACGCGCGCGGGCACGCGATCATCTTCGCGCGCTTCTTGATGAGCGATCCTTCGCAAGTCGAGCAGACCGAAGGCGCCACCCTCGCCTGGCTGCGGCACATCAAAGGCGGACGGGTGGAGTATCAGACCTTCGACCGCAAGACGTTTACCAAGGCGATCGACGGGATCTTCGCCGGCGTCACCCTCATCGTCGCGCTGATCGGCGCGGTCTCGCTGCTGGTCGCCGGGATCGGCATCCTGAACATCATGCTCGTCAGCGTCGCCGAGCGCACGCGCGAGATCGGTCTGCGCAAAGCGATCGGCGCGACCCGGTTCCAGGTGCTGCTGCAGTTCTTCATCGAGGCGCTGGCGCTCTCGGGCTTCGGCTGTTTGGTCGGCCTCGTCTTCGGCGTTGCGATCGGCGCACTGGTCAACGACCTCGCCATCGTGAAGATCTCCGGCGTCGTCGCGCCGATCCCGTGGCTGCGCAGCATCGTGATCGCGACCGGCTTCGCGACGGTGGTGACGCTCGCGTTCGGAACGTATCCGGCCTGGCGGGCCGCGACGCTCGATCCGATCGAGGCGCTGCGCTATGAGTGAGACCGGGACGGTCATCGCGATGAGCGAGGTGACGAAGGTCTATCGGCTCGGCTCGGTGCGCGTCGATGCGCTGCGCGGCGTCTCGTTCTCGATCGAGCGCGGCGAGTACGTCGCGGTCATGGGGCCCTCGGGATCGGGGAAGTCGACCCTGATGAACCTGCTGGGGTGTCTCGACCGGCCGACGACGGGGCGATACCTGCTCGACGGCGTCGACGTCTCACTGCTGGCCGACGACGCGCTGGCCCATATTCGGCTGCGCAAGCTGGGCTTCGTCTTCCAGGGCTTCAACCTGCTGGCGCGCACCAGCGCGCTGCGCAACGTCGGGCTGCCGCTCTTCTACGCGGGGCTCGGCCGGCGCGAGCGCGACGCCCGCGCCGCCGCCCAGCTGGCCGCAGTCGGCTTGGCCGACCGGGCCGACCACAAGCCCAGCGAGCTCTCGGGTGGCCAGCAGCAGCGGGTCGCGATCGCCCGCGCGCTGGTCAACGACCCGGCCGTCCTGCTGGCCGACGAACCGACCGGGAATCTGGACTCCCAGACGAGCGAGGAGCTGATGGCCCTGTTCGGGGAGTTGCACGCCGCCGGCCGGACGATCATCATGGTCACCCACGACGAGGACATCGCCGGGCACGCCAAGCGGATCGTCCGGTTGCGGGACGGCCGGATCGTCAGCGACGAACCAACCGGCCAAAGATGAGAATTTGGGGAAAATATCCGTTTGAAACGCCACTTCCGTGCGGGGGGTCGGTAGGGGCGTTCGTTCTACCCCCGATAGGAGTCCAAAGAAAACGTGCAGTCACGTAGCGTCTTCGGGACCGCCGTTGTCGGGCTGATCGGCGCGATCATCGGGAGCTTCTCGATGATGCTCTTCGCGAGCACCCACTTCGCGGGAGTCGCCGGGCCCGGGAACACGCCCCCATCCGTCAACGCAGCCCCCCTCCCCGCAACCGGCGGCACCGACGACCAGAGCCGCATCGTCAACGCCGTCAAGCGGGTCGAGCCGTCGGTCGTCGCCCTCGAGGTCGTCGTCAACGGCACCCAACTCGTCCCGGTCGACCCGTTCTCGCAGCTCTTCGGACAGCAGGGGCCGGTCGTCCAGCGCCGCGTCCGCGAGCGCGCCTCGGGTTCCGGCTTCGTCTACTCGCGCGACGGTCTGATCCTGACCAATGCCCACGTCGTCCCCAAGGGCGTCAGCTCGATCGTCGTGGTCTTCCGCAACGGCGACAAGGTCAAGGCGCACGTGTACGCCTCGAATCCGGCGGCCGACTTGGCCCTGGTGAAGGTCGACGACTACGCCAAGCTGCCGCCGCCGGTCGAGTTCGCCAGCAGCTCCCGCGTCTCGGCCGGGCAATGGGCGATCGCCATCGGCGAACCGCTCGAGCTCCAGGATTCGGTGACCGTCGGCGTCGTCTCCGGCTTCAACCGCGACGAGCCGATCACCGGCGACGACGGCACGCAGCATCTCTTCAAGGGGTTGCTCCAGACCTCGGCGCCGATCAACCCCGGCAACTCGGGCGGCCCGCTGATCGACTACGACGGCCGAGTGATCGGCGTGAACCAGTCGACCGCGAACCCCGGCTCGGCGCAAGGCATCGGCTTCGCGATCCCGGCTGACATGGCGGTCCAGACGGCGGCGACGCTGGTCAAGAACCCGGGCAAGACGCTCGACGCGAACGGCACCGGGACCGGCAAGGGCTTCCTGGGCGTCGGTACCGCGGCGATCACCGGCAACGTCCGCACGCAGCTCGGCGGCTACACCGACCAAGGCGGCGTCGCGGTGGCGCAGGTGGTCAGCGGGTCGCCGGCCGACGGCGCCGGGATCGAGCCCGGCGACGTCATCCAAGCGATCGACGGCAAGCCGATCAACTCGCCCGACGACCTGGTTGCGGCGATCTCCAGCCTCAAGCCGGGGACCAAAGTCACCCTGCGCGTCTGGTCACAGGGGGTCAAGAAGAACGTCGAGACGACCCTCTCCGAGCAGCCGGTCGAGCAGTACATGCAGCAGCAGCAACAGCAGCAGAACCCCTAGGCCGCTCGGGCTTCGCCCGAAGCATGGAGCAAGCAAGCAGGGCGTCGGTAACGGCGCCCTGCTTGGCTGTCGCCGGCTGCAACCAAAGTGCCAGGAAATCTGTCACACGAAATAGGTGGAACACCGGTGCCCGGGCGGCGTATCATAGGCGGTACGTCGTCGAGGGCGGCGGCGCTCACATCCCTTGAGCTGTGGTAAGAGGCAAGGCCCGAATGGATTCGCTTTCGGCGATTCCGTGACGGCTGGTCCACGTGGCTCGGAAAGAGACAAGCATACATGGCAAAAGTGGTCGGCATCGACCTCGGCACGACGAATTCCGTCGTAGCCGTGATGGAAGGGCAGAGCCCGACCGTCATCGCCAATTCCGAAGGGTCGCGCACGACTCCCTCGGTCGTGGCGTTCACAAAGACCGGCGAGCGACTCGTCGGGCAACTGGCGAAGCGCCAGGCCGTCACCAATCCCGACCGCACGATCTCCTCGATCAAGCGGTACATGGGGACGGATTTCAAAGTTAAGATCGACGGCAAGGACTATACGCCGCAAGAGATCAGCTCGATGATCCTGCAGAAGCTCGTCAACGACGCTTCCGCGTATCTGGGCGAGCGGGTCACGCAGGCGGTCGTCACGGTCCCTGCTTACTTCAACGACGCGCAGCGGCAAGCGACCAAGGACGCCGGCAAGATCGCCGGCCTGGACGTCCTGCGCATCATCAACGAGCCGACGGCGGCAGCGCTGGCGTACGGGCTCGACAAGAAGGGCAACGAGACGATCCTCGTGTGGGATCTCGGCGGCGGGACGTTCGACGTCTCGATCCTCGAGGTCGGCGACGGCGTCTTCGAGGTCAAGGCCACCAACGGCGACACGCGTCTGGGCGGCGACGACTACGACAAGCGCATCGTCGACTGGCTGGTCGGCGAGTTCCGCAAGGACCAGGGCATCGACCTGAGCGGCGACCGGCAAGCGATGCAACGCCTGACCGAGGCCGCCGAGAAGGCGAAGATCGAACTCTCGGGGGTCGTCCAGACGACGATCAACCTGCCGTTCATCACCGCCGATCAGAACGGGCCCAAGCACCTCGACATCACGCTGACCCGCTCGGAGTTCGAGCGGCTCACGCAGGACCTCACCGATCGCTGCATCCAGCCGTTCAAGAACGCGCTGGCCGACGCCAAGCTCGACGTCGGGCAGATCCAAGAGGTCGTGATGGTCGGCGGCTCGACCCGCATGCCCGTCATTGCGGAGCTGGTCAAGAAACTGACCGGCAAGGAGCTCAACCAGTCCGTCAACCCCGACGAAGTCGTGGCGATCGGCGCGGCGATCCAAGCCGGCGTGCTCGCCGGCGAAGTGCGCGACGTCGTGCTGCTCGACGTGACCCCGCTCTCACTGGGTCTGGAGACGCTGGGTGGCGTGAACACGAAGCTCATCGAGCGCAACACGACGATCCCGACCCGCAAGACGCAGGTCTTCACGACGGCCGAGGACGGCCAGACGTCGGTCGACATCCGCATCCTCCAGGGCGAGCGCGAGATGGCGAACGACAACAAGGAGCTCGGGCGCTTCCGGCTCGAGGGGATCCCGGCTGCACCGCGCGGTGTGCCGCAGATCGACGTGACGTTCAACATCGACGCCAATGGCATCGTGAACGTCTCGGCCAAGGATCTGGGCACCGGCAAGGAGCAGCAGATCACGATCACCGCGTCGACCAACCTGAACAAGGACGAGGTCGATCGGATGGTGCGCGATGCCGAAGCCTACGCGGCCCAGGACAAGGCCAAGAAGGAAGAGGCCGAGGTCCGCAACACCGCGTCCTCGCTGATCTACTCGACCGAGAAGTCGCTCAAGGAAGTCGGCGACAAGGCCGAAGCGACCGTGCGAGCCGACGTCGAGGAGGCACTGGCCGATCTCAAGCGGATCGCGGAGAACGGGACGGTAGCCGAAGTCAAAACGGCGACCGAGAAGCTCCAGCAGGCCTCGTACAAGCTCGCGGAGACGCTCTACAAGTCGACCGGAGCTTCGGCCAACGGCACCAACGGTGCCGGCGCAACCGAAGGCGCGCCGCAACCCGATGGTGCGGCAGCCGGTGCGGGCCCTGGCCCGAGCGACGACGTGATCGACGCCGAGTTCAAGGAAGCGAAGTAAGCGCGCCGTGAACGAGGACACCGCGACCGGCGCGGCGTCCGTCGACGAGACGGTGCCGCAGAACGGCGCTGCCCAACAGCCCGGTGGCGAGGGTAACCTCGCCGCCGAGCTGACGGCTGCGCGCGCCAAAGCGGAGGACAACTACAACAAGTTTCTCTACGCGATGGCCGACTTCGAGAACTACAAGAAACGAATCGAACGCCAGCTCGCGGAGATCGCGCTGGCCGGCCGGCGAGCCGTGCTGGTCAAGATGCTCCCGGTCCTCGACAACCTCGAGCGGGCGCTCGCGTTCGAGGACTCCGACGGAGTGCGGGACGGCCTGCAGGCGACGCTGCGCCAGTTCGAGGCGGCGCTCGAGTCGGAAGGCGTCAAAGCCGTCTCCCTCAAGGGGACGTCCTTCGATCCCAAGCTCGCCGAAGCGATCGCGACGCACGCCGCCCCCGCCGGCACCCCCGACGACACCGTCCTCGAGGAAGCCCGCAAGACCTACACGATCGGCGACGAGATCCTGCGCCCCGGCCAAGTCGTCGTCTCCAAAGGACATGGCGCTTGAGCGCGCCCTCGGGGAATCGCGCCCGCACTCCGATCGCGAGCGCGCGTGAGGTCGGGGGGCCCCACGCGAAGCGTGGGGGGCGCGGAGCCTAGGGCGTAGCGCCGTTCAAATGAATTATAAGGATTACTACGCGACTCTTGGTGTGCCGAAGAATGCGGCGGAGAAAGACATCAAGAGCGCGTATCGGAAGCTGGCGCGCAAGTGGCATCCGGATGCCAACCCGACCAACCAGCACGAAGCCGAAGAGAAGTTCAAGGACATCCAGGAAGCGTACGAGGTGCTCGGCGATCCCGAGAAGCGCCGCAAGTACGACGTCCTGGGTTCCGATTGGCAGCGCGCGGCGCGCGAGGCCGAACAGCAGCGGAACTACCGCGCCACGCAGAACGACGATCTGGGCAACTTCAACTTCGGCGGCGGCGCGGCCGGTGCGAGTGGCTTCTCCGACTTCTTCGACATGTTCTTCTCGGGGATCGGGCGGCGCCCATCCGCCGGGCCGACGAACTTCGCCACCACCCCCAAGCGTGGCGAGGACCTCGAATCGACGATCGAGCTGACGCTCAACGACGCGTTCGAAGGCGGGAAGAAAACGGTGACGCTGCAGGTCGAGGACATCTGCGCGCGCTGTCACGGGAGCGGTACCGATCGCAACCGCATCTGCACGCAGTGCCACGGCACCGGGCGCGTGCGCGAGACCAAGAAGTTCGACGTCACGATCCCGCGCGGCGTGCGCGATGGGCAGCGTATCCGCTTGGCCAAACAAGGCGGGAGCGGGTCGGGCGGCGGTCCGCGCGGCGACCTGTACCTGATCGTGCACCTGACCGAGGACGACCGCTACGAGCGCAAGGGCGACGACCTCTATCTCGATCTGCCGGTGAGCGTCTACGACCTCGCGCTGGGCGCCGAGGTGCGCGTCCCCACCCTCAACGGTGACGTCACGATGACGATCCCCGCCGGCACGCAGAACAACAAGATGCTCCGGCTCTCCGGCAAAGGGATGCCCAAGCTCAAGGCCACCGGCTACGGCGACGAATACGTGCGCTTGATCGGCCAGCTCCCGACGAACCTGACCGACAAGGAACAGAAGCTCTTTCGCGAGCTTGCCGGACTGCGCAACGGCAAAGTGGAGTGAGCGTCGCGCCCGGTCAGCCGGGCGCGATCTCGCCGAGCATCACTTCGGCTTCGCCGGCGTAGAAGTTCGGGATGTCCTTCACCGCGGCGCGCCCTTCGGGTGACCCGAAGGCGGCGCCGACCGCCTTCATGTCGTCGAAGTACAGCGAGGTCACGATCTGGTAGCGCGCCGGGCCGCCGGCCGGCGTGCCGACGATCGCGCGCACCTCGTCCCGGCGCAGGCCGAATTGGCCGAAGCCCGCGCGGACCATCGGCATATGCTTGCTCGTATAGTACTCACGGTCGAAGGCGATACCGGTCGGATAGCAGATGGTCACGGCGATCATGCGAGGCCCTTGGCGCGCCTCGCCGGCCGTCCCTGCGGCGGCAGGCACCGGCGCCTCGCCCCGGTAAGCCCCGGCGCATGACGACGCTGAGCGACACCGTGACCAGCCGCGAGATCCGGCTCGCGTCCCGCCCCGTCGGTGAGCCGACCGACGCGAACTTCGCGCTCGCCAGCGCCTCGGTCGGGCCGCCCGGCGAGGGCGAGGTGCTGGTGCGCACCAGCCTGATGTCGGTCGAACCCTACATGCGCGGGCGCATGAACGAGGGACGGTCGTACGTCCCGCCGTTCGTCATCGGCGAGCCGCTCTCGGGCGCAGCGGTCGGCGAGGTCGTCGCCTCACGCGCGAGCGACGTACCGGTCGGCACGACGGTGATGCACGATCAGGGCTGGCGCGAATACGCCGTGCTCCCGGGCAAGCGCGTGCGGGCGATCGACATCAGCCAGGTCCCGGCCGAGGCGTATCTCGGCGCGCTGGGGACGCCCGGCTTCACCGCCTGGGTCGGACTGCGCATCATCGCCCAGACCAAGACGGAGCAGACGCTGTTCGTCTCCGGCGCCGCCGGGGCGGTCGGTTCGATGGTCGTGCAGCTCGCCAAGCGCCAAGGGCTGACCGTGATCGGTTCCGCGTCCTCGCCGCAGAAGGCGTCCTACGTCACCGGTGAGCTCGGCGCCGACCTGGCCTTCGACTATCACGACGGCCCGGGGAAGAAGTTGCGCGAGCTGGCCCCCGACGGGATCGACGTCTACTTCGACAACGTCGGCGGCGAGCAGCTCGAGGCGGCTTTGGCGGCGACCCGCGACTTCGCCGTGATCGTGCTCTGCGGCGCGGTCTCGCAGTACAACGCGACCGCGCCGGCCGGCCCGCGCACGCTGGGCCTGGCGATCTCGCGCCGGCTGCGCTTGCAGGGCTTCATCGTCATCGACCACCTGGCACGCTACGGCGACTTCGTCGCCGAGGTCGCGCCGCTGATCGCCCTGGGCTCGATCAAGGCGCCGACCACGGTCCTGGAGGGGATCGCGCAAGCGCCGCACGCGCTGATGGAGATCCTGCGCCCCAACGCCACGATCGGCAAGGTACTCGTGCGGCTCGGCTGATGCCGGTCTGGGTCCCCGCACCCAGCGTGGTCGCAACCGGGTTCTAAGAAAGCGATGCTCGGCGGCCCTCCGGTCCACTTGATGTGGTCCAACATGTTCAGCCCGAACCAGCCGAAGGTGACGCGGCGGGTCGAGCTGCGCCGCATCCTGGCGCTGTTCCGGCCCTACCTCGCGCAGATGATCCTGGTCCTGATCTGCATCCTGATCGGCGCCCTGCTGGGTTTGTTGCCCCCGCTGTTCACCAAGTGGCTGATCGATACGGCGATCCCGACCCACAGCATGCACGCCGTCTGGCTGCTGGTCGGGGGCATGGTGGGGACGGCGCTGATCGCCGGCGTCATCGGTGTTTACCAGGGCTATCTCAATTCGGTCCTGGGCGAAGGGATCATGCGCGACATGCGCACCAGCCTGGTCGCGCACCTGCACCGTATGCCGCTCTCCTTCTTCACCGGGACGAAGACCGGCGAGATCATGAACCGCGTCTCGAGCGACGTCGACAACATCGACAACGTCGTGACGGGGACGCTGGTCACGATCGTCACGAACGTCTTCATCATGGTGACGACAGTCGTGACGATCTTCGTGCTCAACTGGAAGCTGGCGCTGATCTCGCTGGTCGTCATCCCGCTGATGATCCTGCCGCTCTCGCCGGTCGGGCGCCGCATGTACGACGTGCGCAAGAAGACGCGTGAGAAGCGCGACGAGATCGAGTCGATCACGCAGGAGACGCTCTCCATCTCCGGGATCACGCTGATCAAGTCGTTCGTACGCGAGCGCTTCGAGCGTGAGCGCTTCTACCGGGTCGGCACCGACCTGATGAAGCTCGAGATCGACTTGGCGATGGTCGGCCGCTGGTTCATCGGGGCGATCACCGCGATGGTCGTCGTCGGCCCGGCGATCGTCTGGCTGGCCGGCGCGTGGCTGGCGATCCGCGGCGATCTGACTATCGGGACGATCGTCGCCTTCGTCGCCTACTTGGGGCGGCTGTACGGGCCCGCTTCGACCTTGGCCGGCGTGCAGGTCCAGGTCGTCTCGGCGCTGGCGGTCTTCGAGCGCATCTTCGAATACCTCGACATGCCGCCCGAAGGTGGCGAGAAACCGAATGCGATCGTGTTGCGCGACGTGCGCGGCGAGGTCGCCTTCGAGGACGTGCACTTCTCCTACTCGCCGGACCGGGTCGCGCTCGACGGCGTGACGTTTCGCGTCGCGCCGGGCGAGATGGCGGCGTTCGTCGGACCGTCGGGCGCCGGCAAGACGACGATCACGCAACTGGTGCCGCGCTTCTACGATCCGCAGTCGGGCGTGATCCGCATCGACGGCTACGACGTCCGCGACGTCACGCTCGCGAGTCTGCGCGAGCACATCGGGATCGTCACCCAAGAGACCTACCTCTTTCACGACACGATCGCGTCGAATCTGCGCTACGCGCGACCCGACGCGACCGAGGCCGAGGTGATCGCCGCCGCGCGCGCCGCCAACATCCACGACTTCGTCGCCTCGTTGCCGGACGGGTATCAGACGATCGTCGGCGAGCGTGGCCACAAGCTCTCCGGCGGCGAGCGCCAGCGCCTGGCGATCGCGCGCGTCCTGCTCAAGAACCCATGCATCTTGATCCTCGACGAGGCGACCAGCGCGCTGGACTCGGGCAACGAAGCCGCGATCCAGGCCGCGCTCGTCCCGCTGATGGAGGGCCGCACGAGCCTGGTCATCGCCCACCGGCTCTCGACGGTGCTGGACGCCGACGTGATCTTCGTCGTCGAGGACGGCCGCATCGTCGAGCAGGGCGCGCACGACGAGTTGCTCGCCCGCGACGGCGCCTACGCGCGGCTGTACTGGAAGCAGTTCCGCGACCGCGCCGCGGCGGAACCGGTCGCGCCCTAGTGGAGCGCGGCCTCGTCGTTCGCGGCCTCACCAAACGCTTCGACGGAAAGACGGCGGTCGACGGACTCGACGTCGACCTCTCGCCCGGCGAGACCGTCGCGGTGGTCGGGCCGAACGGCGCGGGCAAGTCGACGACGTTCCTGTGCTTGGCCGGGCTGTTGCGGCCCGACGCCGGCACGATCGCCTTCGACGGCCGCCCGCTCGGCGCGGAGCGCGGGCAGACGATCGCGCTGATCCCCGAGGCGCCCGACGTGTATCCGATGCTCACCGTCTGGGAGCACCTGGCGTTCGTCGCGGCGCTCACCCGCCGACCGGCCGGCTGGGAGTCGCGGGCGGAGTCGCTGCTCGAACGGCTCGAACTCTCCGGCGAGCGCGACACGTTGGGCCACGCGCTCTCCAAAGGGATGCGCCAGAAGACCTTGATCGCGGCGACCGTCCTGGGCGACGCGCCGGTCCTGTTGCTCGACGAGCCGATGGTCGGCCTCGACCCGCTCGGCCAGCGCGAGCTGCGCACGATCCTGGCCGGCCTGCGCGCCGACGGACACGCGCTGATGTTCAGCACGCACCAACTCGAGAGCGCCGCGGCGCTGTGCGATCGGATGCTGATCCTCGACCATGGCCGCGTCGTCGCGGCGGCGACGGTCGACGAGCTGCGCGCCCGGGGCGGATCGCTCGAGGACGTCTTCCTGGACATCACCGCCACGTGAACGCGGTCGGCGCGCTCTTCTACGGCGACCGGCGCCGGTTGGGGAACGAACTGCACCGGATTCGCAACGACCCACGCCGCCTGCTGTTGTGGTCGGCCTACGCGCTGTTCTTGCTGTTCTTTGGGTGGATGCGCGTGCGCGGCGGACACGTGCACGACCCGGCCTCGGCGGCGATCGAGCGGGGATTCGGCGACCTCATGCTGTGCCTGATCCTGGGTGCGATGGGGGCGGTCCTCATCGGCGCCTTGCGCAGCGTGACCGGCGCCTTCTCCTCGCGCACCGAGGCGCTGCTGTTCGCGCGCGCGACGCTCCCGCCGGCCTGGATCGCCGCCTATCTCCAAGCGCGCAACGTGGCGGTCATCCTGGCGCGGTCGCTGACCCGCTCCGCCTACGCGGTCGTGCTGATCATCCCGCGCGGGACCGCCGCCGCCGCGCTGGTGGCCTACGTCGCGGTCCTCCTGTGCGCGGCGGTCGCGGTGTTGAGCTTGGTGCTGCCGGTCGCGCTCGCCCGCGGCGGCTGGCTGGTGGCGGCGCGCGTCGCCGGCGGCTGCTTCATCGCGCTCGGCCTGCTCGTCGCGGTCGGTGACCTCGCGCCCGCGCTGGGCACCGCAGCCCCGCTGCCCGCCTGGCATCTCGCCGGCCTGATCGCGGCGCTGACGCACGGCGCGCTGTGGATCCTGTTGGTCCCGTTGGCGATCGCCGCTGTCACCAGCGCGCTGTTCGCGCGCGCGGTGCGCGACGCGATCCCGGAGCTCTACACGCTCTCGATCGAACGGTTGGATGGGTTGGCCCAACGCAGCACGCGCCGCGAACTCCCGCTGCAGGCGCGCATCCCGCGCGGCCGCACCGCGACGTCGAGCACCGCTCCCGGCTGGGCGCAGGGCACGCTCGCGTTCGTCTGGCTCGACGCGCGCGCATGGCGCCGCGTCGGTGCGGCGAATTTGGCGCTGACCTGCGGTCTGGTGCTGGTCGTCGGCGCGGGTCTGGGCGGCGTCGCGCGTCAGCCGGACGCGGTTCTGCTGATGACCAGCGCGATCACGCTCGCGATGCTCTGGCTGCTGCTGGGATCGTTCGGCGGGATGCGCTTGACGCGCGAGATGCGTCGCCCGCTGTTCTGGCTCGGCGATGCCTCGCTCACCATGCGCCTCGCGGCGTGGGCCTTCGCGGGTCTGTGGCGCGACGCGATCGTTCTGGCGGTCGGAGCGCTCGGCTTCGCGGTGGTCGCTTCGCATCCGCGGCAGACGCTCGACGGCCTAGTCGCCGGTCTCGGCCTGGCGATTCTCTCGCGGGCGATCGGCCTGGTCGTCTTCGCGATCCTGCCCGGTACGATCGTGCAGACCGGCCCCGCCGCGCTGCTGCGGACGGCGCTCGTGCTGCTGTTCATCCTGCCGCCGCTCTTCGCCGCGCTCATCGTCGGCTTCCTGACCGTGAGTGCGCTGGCCGGCACCGTTGCGGCGTTGCTGATCGCGCTGGGCGAAGCGGTGCTGCTGACCACCCTCGCCGCCTGGCGGCTCGCCGGCCGCGTCGACATCCTCGCCGGCTAGCGCAGCTTCTAGTCCCTTGACGCTCCGGCGTGCTATGCTCCACCCATGAACGTAGCACGCTTTCGTACACTCATGGCCGCCTGCGCATTTGCCGCCGCCGCACTCGTCCCTGGCGTCGCCTCCGCCCAGGCGACCTTCTATGGCATCGTCAGGCATATCGCCTGGAACTCGATCAAGGTCGATGACCCGCGTACGAACCAGACGCTCGGCTTCGAGCTCTCGCCGAATTTCAATCAGATCTTCTCCGGCGACGGCAAGGTCACGCATCAGATCAAGGACATCCATCCCGGCCGGTACGTCGGCGTCGTCTACGATCAGAAGGCGCTCGGCATCCGTCACGCCGACAAAATCTACCTTTTGACCAACCGGAACGAGCGTATCCGCCCTTAGATGTCGCCTTCCCAGCCGAGGACGCGCGCGGTCAACTCGGTACGGTTGCGCGAGCCGGTCTTGCGCAGCAGTCCTTTGAGGTGGAACGTCGCGGTCGAGCCGGAGATCGAGAGCGACTCACCGATCTCGGTACTCGACGCGCCGCGCAGGACCTCGCCGAGGACCTGGCCCTCGCGCGGGCTGAGCTGATAGCGGGAGATCGCGCGCAGGATCGTGGCACGCCGGCGCGCCGGCTCGACCGAGACCAAGAAGTACGGCGTCGACGCCCCGGCCAAGCGCGCCAGGCGCACGAACGCAAACGGCAGCGAACGGGTCGCCGCGACGCCTTGCGGCGCCGCGCTCAGCTCGCGCACCAGCTCGCGCAGCGTCTCGACGAGCAGCGGCGGCGTGGAGCCGTCGCGCGGACGATAGAGCGCGTGCAGCGGTGAGTCGTGCGCCCCCGCCTCCTCGATCAGGACCGGGTGGAGCCGCTCGTCGATCACGAAGCTCACCGTGGCGTGGCTGCGGCGCCACGACGGCGCGGCCCCGTCGACGATCCAATGGGTGATCGCGCCGCCGTGCTCCTCGATGAAGCGGCGCGTGTCGGCGATCCGGCTCGGCCGGAAGCCGCGGTCGTCGTGCTCGAGGCGGATGGCCGCCAGCGGGCCGCCGTGTTGGCCCAGCACCAGGAACATCGCGCCGCGGCTGCGAGCGCGCACGGCGAGCGCCGGCAGCGGGATGCCGCGGAGCTGCAAGTCGCGCGCGACCAGCGTGAACTCCTCGTCCTCGGCGCCGGCGGCGGCGCGCCGGGCCGGCACGCCGTCGGGGAACCAGCGCACTTCGTGCCGGCTCGCACCGGCGATCGCGGCGAAGACGTCGCCCGCATAACCGAGCGCGCCGGAGCGCGCGCGCTCACCGGAGACGGAAGGTGCCTCCACGTCCGAAAAAGTCAAGCTGGCAGGCGCATACTCCTGCCGGAGGAAGCGCTGGTCGGGCGGAATGGCCGTCTACCAGCCGCCGAATGCGCGGGCGTGACCCGAGCCGAGCCAATCCGCGAAGTCGGGCGTCGTCATCGGCTGCGCGATCAGGTAGCCCTGGAGTTGCTCGACGCCGTTGGCGATCAGCCACTGTGCCTGCTCGCGGTCCTCGACGCCCTCGGCGATCGCGCGCACGTTCAGCCCGCGGGCGACCGCGACCGCGGCGCTCGCGACGCGCGTCCACTGCACCTCGTTCGTCCCACGCACCGCCGCGCGCGGGTTGATCTTGATGAAATCGAGCGGGAGCGCTGCCAACGCCTGGAGCGAGGTGTGCGTCGTCCCGAAGCCGTCGATGCCGATCGGGACGCCGAGCCGCCCGACGCGCCGCAGGAACGTGCCCCCGGCCTCGACGTCGGCCAGCGCCGTCGCCTCGCGCACCTCGAGTGCGAGCCGCCCGGTGGCGTCCTCGACCTCGCTGAAGAGCCCGTCGAGCTCGTTCCACACCTCTTCACTCCAACTCGAGACGTTGATGTGGATTCGCACGTCAACGCGGCCGTCGCCGGTCGTGCGCAACACGTCGCCGACGGCGCGGATCACCTTCACGTCGAGCGCCGACGACGCGACGGCCGCACCGTCGGCGAGGAAGGTGCGCGGCGCGAGCCAGCCGCGCTGCGGATGCCGCCAGCGGATCAGCGCTTCGGCACCGACGACGCGATTCGAGCGGGTCGACACGATGGGCTGGAAGCAGAGCAGGAAGTCGCGCTCGAAGTCGGCGCTGCGCAAGCCGGCGCGGAACTCGCGGCGCGCGTTGACCGCGTGCCCGACCCCGTCGCGGTACCAGCGCACGCGTCCGCCGCCGAGCTGCTTGGCCGCATAGAGCGCCTCGTCGGCGTGGCGCAACAGCTCGGCCTGCGTCGTCCCGTCGTCCGGGAAGACGGCGACTCCGATGCTGGTCCGCACCGTCAGCCGAACATCGCCTTCCTCGACGTCGATCACGACGCGCTCGAGGAACCGTTGCGCCGCCTCGGCCATCTCGATCTCGTCCTCGTCGATGCTGAGCAGCGCGACGAACTCGTCGCCGCCGTAGCGCCCCAGCGAGTCGCCGCGGCGCAAGGCCTCGGTCATGCGCCGGCCGGCTTCGACCAGCGTCTGGTCGCCGACCGCATGCCCGAACGAGTCGTTGACGGCTTTGAAGCCGTCGAGGTCGATGAACAGGACGCCGACCCGCTTGCCGGTGCGCTGCGCCCCGGCGAGTGCCTCGTCGAGCGTGCGGATGACGGCGGCGCGACCGGGGAGCCCGGTCAGCGCGTCGGCGCCGGGGTCGGTGACGGTGGCAACGCCTTCCGCCTCACGGGCGAAGAGCCGGCCGAACGACATCCCGACCGCCCGTGCCAGCCGGTGCTTGACCGACCGGCCCGCGTTCCAGCGCACCGCGAAGCGCAGCTCCGGCCCCAAGGTGGCGATGTAGGAGGCATCCCCGAAGCTCTCGGGGACGCGCGCCTGCATCGCCTCGGCGGCGAGCTGCAAGGTGTCATCCTCGTCGCCGCGGCCGCGCGTCTCGCTGTGCATGATCGTGCCGTCGGCGTGGGCGACCAGGGCGACGGACGCGTCGGCGATCGCCAGGGCCCCAGCCAGCAAGATGCGCACCCGATCGTCTAGCCCGCGCGGCGCCTCGGCGGCGGCGTCGAAGACCGCCCGGATCGCGTCGATCCCCGGCTCCGGTTGACGCGACGTCGGCATACTCCTCACGCCCGTTCCACCCCGCCTCCGAAATCACGCTCGCTTGGAGTCCGAATCGGCAAGGCATCGCCAAAACCTCCCCAAATGGAGAGGGGCGAGCGCCTTCTCACAGGGGCAGCCGCGCCCCGGCCAGGCTGGCGACCTCGGCCGCGGCGACCTCGACACCCAAACCCGGGCCGGCCAGCGCGGTCGCCCCGTGGCGCGCCAGCCAGCGCGCGACCTCGAGCGAGCCGACCTCCAACGCGACGACTTGCGGGGCGAGGATGGCGCCGCAGGCCAGTGCGGCAAGCGAGCCGACGTCGGTGCCGTTGCCGATCGTGACGAAGTCGAGATCGACGCCGATCTCCCCGCGCGCCGCCAGCGCGCCGGCGCTCAACGCGTCGAGACCGACCGCAACGCCGAGTGAACGCAGCCGGCGGAGCGCCGGCACCGCGGAGGCCAGCGCGGCGACCCCCGCGCCGCGCAGCGCGATCGCCAAGTGCCGTGCGCGCTCCCGCGCGCCGAACCGGGCGACGATCGCCTCGATGAGTTCGGGCGTCACCGCCGCGACGCGCAGATAGACCCGGGCGCCCGCCGACGACGGCGGCAACTCGGCCGCCGCGTAGACGGCCCAGCGGTCGAGCGCGTCGCGCAATCCACCGTCGACGGACGGATCGACGACCTCGAGCGACGCGCTCGGCAAGCCGGGTTCGGCGAGGATCGCGCAGACCGCGCCGGAGAAGGCGTCGAAGACCGGGCGACAACGCAGCTGCAGCGCCTGTGCGTCGGCAACGTCGCGCACCTGCGCGTGCGCCGCGGCTTGGCGGCGCAGTCGGCGGCCGGTCTCCTCGCGGAACCAATACGGCAGACGGCTGCGGGCCGACATCGCCGCGAGCGCGGCGGCGCTGGCTTTTTCGAGCAGATCGTCGACCTGCGCGCCGTCCTCCGGGTAGACCGCGACGCCGACGTGCGCGCGCCAGCGCTCACCGGTCGCCGCCAGGACGCGCTGCGCCGCGACGAAGGCTTCGATCTCGTGCGCGTCGAGCGCGACCAGCACGGCGAACGCATCGGACCCGAGATAGCCGACGTGGTCGGTCGCGCGCACGACGCGTCGCAATCCGAGCGCGAGCGCGTCGCGGCGCTCGCCGACCTGCGTCGGCTCGTCGACGTCGACGTAGAGCACCGCGAAGCGGCGCCGCGCCCGCAAGGCGCCGCGGACGAGTTGCTCGACGTGGCTGAGCGTCGCGGCGCGGTCGCCGACCGTCGACGGCAGGCGTGCCAGCTCGGCCGCGTCGAGCGCCCAGCCGCACAAGGTCGCCAGCGCGCGCGCCCCCGCTAAGCCGACCTCGTCGCCGCGGTTCCAGCGCAGCGCGAGCCGGCCCTGACCGCGCGCGCCGACGCGCGCGATGTAGTGCGGTGGATCCAACAGCTCGCGTTCGAAGACGGACCGCGCGCGCTGGGCGAGCCGCTCGGCGGCCCGTCCCTCGGGGGCGCCCGGGAAGGCGGCGGCGATCTCCTCGCCGACCACGACGACGGCGTTTCGAACGCCGGCTAGGGCCGGGGCGAGCGCGAGCACGGCCCGCAAACGTTCGCGCTCGGGCACCGTTTCGACGACCGAGGCAACATGGCGGACCGAGAGCGGCGCCGTTTCGGCGCGCTCCGACTCAACGCGAACTTCAGATAAGCTCACGAGTATTGCGCCGAGTGTAGCGCACCGGCGGGAGAAGCGCCACCTCTCCGCCCGGGGAGGTTCGCTGGGCGCCCTTAGCGCAGCGCCTGATAGACGAGGTTGCGCATCAGCGAACGGTAGTGGACGCGCAGCAGCGGCGCTTGCAGCATCAGCACGGCGACCAGCGCCTCGGCCGGGTCGACCCAGAAGTAGGTCCCTGAGATCCCCGACCAGCACCAGTCGCCGACCGAGCCGGGGGCCGGGTTGCGGCCAGGCGCGGTCCGCACCGCGACGCCCAGGCCGAAGCCTTGGCCCATCGCCGGGGTCGGTGCGTTGATCCCCAGCAGCGGCGTCCAGGACGCGTAGCCGATGCCGGGCGAGAGGTGGTCGGCCGTCATCAGCGCGACCGAACTGCGCCCGAGCAGGCGCGTCCCCTCCAGCACGCCGCCGCCGGCCAGCAGTTGCGCGAAGCGCGCGTAGTCGGTCGCGGTGGTGAGCAGGCCGCCGCCGCCCGTGATCCAGCGCGGTGGCCGCTCGGGATCGTAGAGATAGCGCAGGTCGGCGCGCTGGCCGGTCGCCGGATCGATCTGCGGCTGCGCCAGTCGCGCGACGTCGGCGTCGGGCAGCCGGAACGCCGTATCGTGCATCGCCAGCGGGCCGGTGATCCGCTCGGCGATGAAGCGATCGAGGTCGAGCCCCGAGACGACCTCGACGACGCGCCCCAGGACGTCGATCGACATCGAATACTCCCAGGTACTGCCCGGCTGTGAGGCCAGCGGGAGCGCCGCCAGCTTCGCGCTCATCTCGGCGTTGTTCTGACGGGGATCGGTGACGTTCGCCGCGCGATAGGCACGCTGCACGAGCGAGTCGCCGAACGCGCCGTACGTCAGCCCCGAGGTGTGGCGCATCAGATCCTGAACGGTGATCGGTCGCGCCGGTGCGACCAGGTCCAGCTCGCGCGTCTCACCCGCACCGCGTTCGATCCCGACCTGCACGCCGGCAAACTCCGGCAGGTACTGCGCGAGATCGTGGTAGAGCTGCAGCCGGCCCTCCTCGGCCAGCATCAAGGCGGCGACGACGACGACGGGCTTCGTCATCGAGGCGGCGCGGAAGATCGCGTCGAGCGCCATCGGTGCCTCGGCCTCACGATCGCGGTAGCCGAACGCGCGCAGGTAGACGGTCCGCCCGCGGCGCGCGACGTGCACGACGGCACCCGGGATCGTTCCGGCGGCGACGTCGCGCTCGAAGGCGTCGGTCAGCCGTCCCAGCCGCTTGGCCGAGAAGCCGACGTCCTTCGGCGCGACGGTCTCAGCGGCGGCGATCGATCGCATCGAGTGCCGCCGGGTTGTCGAGCGCGCTCAGGTCGCCCAGGTCCGCGAAGCCCAAATAGCGGCCGCGCGCGACGCGGCGCATCACCTTGAGGTTGCGCGTCTTGGGGAGATCGTCGACGAAGGCGATCGCCTTGGGACGCAGCGACTTGCCCATCACGCGGTCGATCAGCGCGAAGAGCTCGGCGCGCAGCGGATCGCCCTCGTCGGCCGGATCGTTGGCGACGGCCAGCACGACGACGACGTCACCTTTGATCTCGTCGGGGACGGCGATGGCGGCGGCTTCCTTGATCTTCGGGTGCGAGACGACCGCACTCTCGAACTCGGCCGGTCCGACCCGCTTGCCGGCGACGTTGATCGTGTCGTCGCTGCGGCCGCGAATGAACCAGTAGCCCTCAGCGTCGACTTCGCACCAATCGCCGTGGACCCAGGTGTCGGGGAAGCGCTCCCAGTAGGCCGCCAAGTAGCGTTCATCGTCGTTGGTCTGCGGACCGCCGCCCCAGAACGACTGCGTCATCCCCGGCCACGGCTGCGTGACGACCAGCTCGCCGACCGCGCCGCGCAGCGGCTTCCCGGCGGCGTCGTAGACGTCCGCGATCATCCCCGGCACCGGACCGTGGAACGAATTGGGGACCAGCGGCAGCGTCGGGACGCAGCCCAGGATCCCGCCGCCGATCTCGGTCCCACCCGAATAGTTGATGATCGGCGCGACGCCGCGGCCGACGTAGGTGGCGAACCACTTCCACGGCTCGGTGTTCCACGGCTCGCCGCTCGAGGCCAGGATGCGCAGCGCGGAGAGATCGTGACGTTGCGGCCATTCGTCGCCGTGCGTCATCAGCGAGCGGATCGCGGTCGGCGCGATCCCCAGATGCGTCACGGCGTGACGCGCGCAGACGCTCCACAGCCGGTCGGGGTGCGGATAGTCCGGGGTCCCTTCGTACAGAACGATCGTCGCGCCCAGGCCGAGCGAACCGAACACCAACCAGGGGCCCATCATCCAACCCATGTCGGTGAACCACAGCATCCGATCGCCCTCCTTGACGTCCATCAGAAGGTACTGATCGATCATCGCCTTGAGGGGAAAGCCGGCGTGCACGTGGTTCGCGCCCTTCGGTTTCCCGGTCGAGCCGCTCGTGTAGAGCAGCATCACGCGATCGTTCGCCGACGTCCGCTCGTAGGTCGCCAGCGGCGCCGCCTGCGCGACGGCTTCGTCCCAGCGCCGATCGCGGCCCGGCGTCATCGGCACGTCGTGCCCGAGGCGCGGATAGACGAGCACGGTCGTCACGCTCGCGACTTGCGCCAGCGCTTCGTCGGCGACGTGTTTGCTGCTGACGGGTTTGCCGCGGCGATGGACACCGTCGACGGTCAGCAGCACCTTCGCGCCGGCGTCGGCGAGCCGCGTCGCGAGCGCGTCGGGGCCGTAACCCGAGAAGGCCGGGACGGCGATCGCGCCGATGTAGGCGATCGCCAGCAGTCCGATCGCCGTCTCGGGGATCAACGGCATGAAGATGCCGACCCGGTCGCCGCGGACGACGCCCGCCTCGCGCAGCACGCTGCCCAGCCGTGCGACCGCGTCGCGCAGCTCGCGGAACGTGTAGCGGCGCTCCGCCCCATCCTCGCCTTCCCAAACAAGGGCCTCGGCTGCGCCGAGGCCCTTGTTTAGCCATCGGTCGAGGCAATTTGCCGCGGCGTTCGTCTGCGCGCCGGGGAACCAGCTCGCGAACGCCTTGCCGCGCTCGAGGTCGAGGACGCGCTCCCACGGCGCGTCCCAGTGCAGCCGCAAGCGGTCGACGAGCCGCTCGTAGAAGCCGGGCAAGTCGCGCTCGGCGGCGGCCACTAAGCCGGCGTATCCGTCGACGCCGAGCGCCCCGGCGAAGGCGGTCAGATTCGCGTGCGCCACCTGCTCGGGCGTCGGGCTCCAGCGATCCAGGGTCGGCGTCGCACTCATTGCTCGCCTGCGGTTCCCGCTGGGGCGAGCGGCCCCCTCGGGGGCGGCGTCGAACCTGGCGGGACCATGTCGATCGCACCGCCGCGCACCGAGGCCTCCGACGAGGAGGCGATGATCCTGGACGTCGTCCGCCAGTTGGTGAAGGAGCGCGTCGAGCCGCGGGCAGCCGAGATCGACGCGACCGGCGAGTACCCGCGCGACATCCAGAAGCTGTTCGCCGAGAACGATCTGCTCGGCATCCCCTTCCCGGCCGAGTACGGCGGGCTGGGCGGCTCGTTCGTCACCTACGTCAAGGTCGTCGAAGAAGTCGCCAAGGCGTGCGCGTCCTCGGCGCTGATCATCGCCGTCCAAGAGCTGGGCGCGCTACCGATCATCATCGGCGGGAGCGACGAGCAGAAGCGCCGTTGGATCGCGGACTTGGCCAGCGGGACGAAGACCGCCGCCTACGCGCTGACCGAGCCCGGCTCGGGCTCCGACGCCGCCGGCTCGATGCGCATGCGCGCGGTCCGCGACGGCGACGACTACGTCCTCGACGGCACGAAGATCTGGATCACGCAAGGGAGCGTCGCCGACGTCGTCACCGTCTTCGCGGTGACCGATCCGACCAAAGGTGCCAACGGCATCTCGGCCTTCGTCGTCGAGAAGGGGATGCCGGGCTTCATCGTCGGGAAGACCGAGAAGAAGATGGGGATCCGCGGCTCCCCGACCAACGAACTGGTCTTCACCGGCTGCCGCGTCCCGGCCGCCAACCGGCTCGGCGCCGAAGGCGAAGGCTTCAAGATCGCGATGAAGGTGCTCGACAAGTCGCGGCCCGGGATCGCCGCGCAGGCGCTCGGGATAGCGCAGGGCGCGCTCGACTATGCGACCGAGTACACCAAGCAGCGCTTCGCCTTCGGCAAGCCGATCTCGCAGCAGCAAGGGCTGCAGTTCATGCTGGCGGACATGAAGACCGAGGTCGAGGCCGCCCGCCTGCTCCTCTATGCTTGCGCGCGGAAGTGCGACGAGGGCGCGCCCGACGTCACGACCTGGGCCGCGATGGCGAAGCTCAAGTGCGGCGATGTCGCGATGAGCGTGACGACCGACGCCGTCCAGTTGCTGGGCGGTTATGGCTACTCGACCGAGTATCCCCTCGAGCGCATGATGCGCGACGCGAAGATCACCCAAATCTACGAGGGGACGCAGCAGATCCAGCGGATCGTCATCGCGCGCGCGATGGTCGGGAAGTGGACGCCGCCGGCGAGAGCCTGAGCCACCGCGGGTACACCGGAGCCACGTGAACGCGGCGGAGTCGGAGCACCTTCCTCAAGTCTCGCTGAGCCGGACGCAGTGGCTGCGGATGGTCATCGTCGGCATCGCCGCCGCGATCGTCGTCGGTCGCTCGGCGCCGGACATCGTCCGAGTCGTCTTTCCGCTGCACGTCTTCGGCTATGCGACCAACGGCGACGGCGTCGTCGTGTCGGCGCCGGGTATCGTCCCGCGGCCGCCCGGCTCGGATCTCATCCGGGTCGGCGACCGCGTGCTGATCGATCGCATCCAGCCGTTCGACCGCAAAGGCGGCCTCGCCGGCATCGGCTACACCTACGACAATCCCAACCGCTACCTGCCGGTCGAGCGGGACGGCCGCCTGATGGTGCTGCACCTGGTCGCGCGCCCCGAGTCGGTCGCGAGTCGCTTTCTGATCGTGGTGCGCATTCTGCTCTTGATGGCCGCGATCGCCTTGGGCGGGATCCTGTACTTGGCCAAGCCGAGCATCTCGACGGCGGCGTTCTTCGCCTTCTGTTTGACCGGCGTCACCGCGCCGTCGACCTACCTCGACTTCGTGATCCCGAACCCGTGGCGGCCGATCTTGCCCTGGATCGGCGACGAGATCACCGGCGCGGTGCGACCTGCGCTGCTGCTGTTCGCGTTCTGCTTGATCGACGGGGACGAGGACGTCGGGCGCGAGCGCGCGATGGCCGTCGTCTGTACGCTGCTGGGGCTCGTGCTCGGGACGATGCAAGCCTACGGCGACTGGCAGCTCGTGTACGCGGGGCACCCCGCCCAGGCGCTCCTAACCGTCATGTCTCGCGCGTCGCTCACCATCGGCGGAGTCGCCGCCGTCGCTTTCGTGATCGCCTTCTTGCGCGCACATGGCGACCTGCGGCACCGCATCGGCTGGATCGTGGTCGCCTTCCTCATGGCGGGCTTGGCACACTTGATCTCCGACGCACTCTACCCCGGCCGCATCCCGGCCTTGGTCAACGCGTTGCTGATCTCGACCTCGATCGTCCCGATCGTCGTGACCTGGATCTCGGTCGTGCGCCACCGTTTCTTCAACGTCGACTTCGTCGTCAGCCGCGCCGTCGTCTACGTCGCGCTGACCGCGGGGGTGATCGGCACGATCACGATCTCCGAGGAAGTCGGGACCTACATCTTCTACCAAAACACCGATCTCGCGTACGGCTTTTTGATCGTGATCTCGATGGTGCTCGGTTCGATGACCGGCAAGATCAAGGAATTCTTCGACCACTACGCCGACCGCTTCATCTTCCGCGACCGGCACGCGCAGCGGCTCGCGCTCGAGTTCATCGCCGGCTACATCCTCGACGCCGAGACGGTGCTGGACGTCCACCGCGCGCTGCTCCAGGACGCCGCACACGCGCTGCAGCTCTCGTTCGGCGGCATCCTGGCCCGCCAGCCCGACGGCGGCTACCTGTTGGCCCAGCACTTCGGCTGGCCGGATGGCCTGGTCCTCAAGCTCGGGCCGAATGACGATGTTACCCGGGCGATCACCCGCACGCGCGGCGCGCTGAGCTTCACCGGCAAGGACACGCGGCTGATCCAGGCCTCGTTCCCAAACGAGCGGGTCGCCTTCGCCGCGCCGCTCTTCTTCGACCGTGAGGTCAGCGGGATCGTCGTCTACGGCCACAACGTCAGCGGCTTGGATCTCGATCCCGACGAGCGCGAACACCTCGTGCGCGTCGTCGCCCACGCCTCGATCGCCCTGAACACGATCGCCCTCGCCCACTACCGAACGATGGCGTTAGCCCCTACGCCTTCCGCTTAATGCCCTAATGGCCGACGCTTTGGTAGCGGTCGAGGCCGAAGCGCCAGAAGACGTAGGCCAGCGCGACGAAGACGATCCCGATCGCCGGGGTGAGCAAGCCGACGATCGGCGGGAGCCCGAGCGCGCCGTCGGTCTTGCCCAAGAAGTACGTCGCCGGGTAGTAGTTGATGAAGGCGAACGGGCAGATGAAGGTCAGCAGGATGCGCACCGCGCGCGAGTAGATCCCCAGTGGGTAGCGGGTGAATTCCTGTTCGAGCTGCACGACGATCCAGCGCAGCGCGTCGACGCGCACGAACCAAACCGCCGTCGTCGAGATCGCCAGGTTGAGCGCCAGGTCGATCAGCGCGCCGCCGATCGCGATCAGCGGGACGAACACCACGAAGACCGGGTCGACGTGCACGCCGCTGTAGATGCAGGCCGCGACGAACGTCACCAGCGCCAGGATCAGCTCGTCAGGGAAGACCTGGCCGGGGGTGGCGATCGTTTGGAAGAGCGTGTCCAGCGGGCGCACCAGCAGCCGGTCGAACTCGCCGTCGCGGATGTGGTCGGGGACGTCGCCGACGCTCGAGAAGAACGTGTTGTGCAGCGCGTGGGCCACCATCCACAGCGCGTACAGGAACGCCATCTGGCGGAAGTCCCAGCCATTCATCGACGGGAAGCGGGTCAGCATGATCCACAGCGCAGCCAGCGCCGAGCCATGATAGATGAACGTGAAGCCGAACCAGACCAGGAAATTCGCCCGGTACTCCAGCGTGGTGAGGATATTGATCCGCCAGTACTCGCGGTAGACCCGCAGCATCCGTCCGATGCGGCTCGGCATCATCCGCCCTGTACCACGATCCGGCGCGCGCCGGCCCGCCACAACAGCGTCGCCAGCCCGCCCAATCCCAGCGCCCAGGCCAACTGCACGCCCAGCGCGGCCGGCCAGCCCGCCGGGGGGATCACGCCCACGTAGATCAGCAGCGGGGTCGAGAACATCGCCGCGAACGGCAGCACGAAGACGATCTTCTGCAGCACCACCGGAAAGATGACCAGTGGGATGATCTCGCCGCCCAACAGGTCGGTCAGCCAGGTGACGATGAGCTGTACCCCGCTGACCTCGAGCGTCCAGAACGCCGAGCAGTTCAGGATGAAGTTGATCCAGAAACCGACCAGGTAGCCCAGGATGAAGCTGAGCGCGAAGACCACCACCGTCGCCGCGCTCGGCACGTCGATGTGCACGAAGAGCAGCGCCAGGATCAGCGACGGCACGATCAGCGCCGCATGGAAGAGCACCTCGCCGGTGCCGTCGGCGAAGAACCCGAGTGGAACGCTGATCGGCTTGAGGAAGTCGGTCACGATCGAGCCGTCGTGCAATCGGTCGTGCAAGGCGCGCGTCTGGTCGATGTCCATGACCAAGCCCATCAGCAGCGCGACCGCCGAGTAGGTGATGATCGCGTGCAGCGGCAGCTCCGAGGGCGAGACGTTGTGCGCGTAGAGTGCCGTCCAGACCATCTTCAACAAGTACAATCGGACCAGCACCGACGCGACGCTGCCGAACACGTCGAAGCGGTAGGTCGCCTCACGCGCCATCGCGCGGGAAGCCAGCGCGATGTACGGCGCCAGCCGGAAGCGCCGGCGTGGTACGGCACCGGTCACGACGGCGTCCCCGCACCGTCGGCGTAGCCTTCGACGTAGATGCGGCGGACGATCCCGTCGATATCGGGCTCGATGATCTGCAGGTCGCTGATCTCGAAGTCGTTCATGACCTGGCGGATCAGCGCCTCAGCCGAGGTCTGCCGGCGTTCGAAGCGCAGCCGTACCACGTTCCCCTCGCGGCTTTCGACCGTCGCGCCGGCGACCTCGACCGCCTCGTACGGCCGCGCCAGCGTGACGACCAGCGTGCGATGCGTGCCGTACTCCTCGCGCAGCCGCTCGAGCGGGCCGTCGTAGATGACGGCGCCTTTGTCGATCAGGATCACCCGCCGCGCCAACCGCTCGACGTCGGCCAGGTCGTGAGTCGTCAGGATGACCGTCGTCCCGCGCTCGCGATTGATCTCGCCGACGAAGGTGCGGATCGCTTCCTTCGCGATGACGTCCAGTCCGATCGTGGGCTCGTCGAGGTAGACGATCCGCGGATCGTGCAGCATCGCGGCGGCGAAGTCGCCGCGCATCCGTTCGCCTAGCGAGAGCTGGCGGACCGGCGTGTCGAGGAAGCGCTCGAGGTCGAGCAACTCGGCGAACGCCTTCATGTTCGTCCGGTAGCGGTCGGCGGGGATGTCGTAGATCGCGCGCAGCAGCGCGAACGACTCGCGCAGCGGCAGGTCCCAGTAGAGCTGGCTGCGCTGACCGAAGACGACGCCGATGTTCTGCGCGTTGTCCTGCCGCCGCGAGGAGGGGACCAGCCCGGCGACGCGCAGCAGCCCCGAGGTCGGGACCAGGATCCCGGTCAGCATCTTGATCGTCGTCGACTTGCCGGCGCCGTTGGGTCCCAGATAGCCGACCAGCTCGCCGGGCTCCAGCGTGAAGGTCACGGCGTCGACGGCGACCGTCTCCTCGACTTGGCGGGAGAACAGCGCCTTGACGGCTCCGCCGAGCCCGGGCTCGCGGACGACCGAGCGAAAGACCTTCCGCAGATCGACGGCTTCGATGATCGCCATGCGCGCTCGGCCTTTCCATGACCCGCTCGCCGAAGCATTGTAGGAGGGAGAGGATGGAAGGTGCCACCCCCGGCGGGGGGGAAGGCGCGAAGACCGACTCGGGTCGGAAACGCAGATCTCGTCCTTAGGGACGGGGTCGCGTCGTATGCGAAAGGGGGTGACATACCATGGCTGCTAAGAAGAAGGCTGCGAAGAAGAAGCCCGCCTCGAAGAAAAAGAAGAAGTAAGCTTCTTCTCCGATCATTCGATACCAAGTCTTTACGTAATCATTCGAGAGAAAGCGCGGCCGGCAACGACCGCGTTTTCTTCGTTTTCAGGACTTGGGCGCGTGCGCCAGCGCGGCGAGCCGCTCGAGATTCGCGGCCATCCCGCCGGCGATCCGGAGCGCGGCGCGCCCCAGCAGCGGCCCGGCGAGCGGACCGCTGGTGGCGACCGTCTGGGCGATCTCGGCCGCGCCGTCGCGCTCGCACAGCTCCCAACGCAAGCGCAGCGCGGCAAGGGGCCCGATCCTCAGCAGCAGCGCCAGCCGCCGCGGCGGCTCGACGGCTTCGATCAGCAGCGCCGTCTGCGGCGCACCCTTGGGCTTGGTGGTCACGACGGTCCCGGGCGCGAGCTCGCCCTCGACCAGCATCCACTCGATGCCGGGATTCCAGCGCGCCCAGCGCCGGCCGTCGAGCAGCACCGCCCAGACTCGCGCGGCTGGGACGTCGGCCTGTACGACGGCCGTGCGCTCCCAGCTCATCGGGACGTGCGTTTCCGTACGGGAGCCCACGGGCGGACCACAGCGGCGGCGAACCGAACGAGCAAACGGACAACTCCCGATGGATGAACACGAGCAGAACCCGATCGTCGCGATGGCGCACAAGATTCGCGCGCGGCGCGAACTCGGAGCGGCGATCGATTCGGCGACCGGCGAGGTGCCCCCCGGTCCGGCCGGCGAGGCCGCCGGCGACGCCGCGGCCCGCTTCGCCGCCTTGTCGGACGTCGTCGCGATCGGCGCGAAGCGGCTCAACTCGATTCTGGGCCGGCGCAGCGGCGTGACGGTCGTGCGGCTGGAGAACCCGCCGCGGCTGCGGCTGCGCTTTCGGGAGCTGCGGATCGCGCTCGATCTCGACCTGCGCAGGCAACTGGTCGTCGTCAGCGGCGGCGGCCTGGACGGCGAGTACCAGTTCATCGAAAGCCCGACGCCGGCGCTGATGAACCTCTCGCGGCTCTCGACCGAGGCCGGTTACGGCGATGCGCTGACCGGCTCGGGGCTGCTCAAGACGATCTCCGCCGAGGCCGAGCTGCCGCGGCCGGCGCACCTCGACGAGCCGGGGCCGATGCGCTTCTAGTCGCGGCCTTCTCCGTCAGCGCACGCGCGACCAGCGAACGCGACGGGCACATCGTCACCGGACACACGCCACAGTGCGGCACCGGTGCCTTGCAGATCGTGCGGCCGTGCAGGATCAGCCAATGGTGGGCGAAGCGCCACTGCGCGCGCGGGACGAGCGCCGTCACGTCCTCCTCGACGCCACGCGGGGTCGTGGCCAGCGTCAAGCCCAGCCGGTGCGCGACCCGGAAGACGTGCGTGTCGACCGCGAACGCAGCCTCGTCGAAGGCGACGGACATCACGACGCTCGCCGTCTTGCGACCGACGCCCGGCAACGCTTCGAGTGCTTCGCGGTCGTCGGGGACCTGGCCGCCGTGCTCGGCGACCAGCGCGCGCGAGGCGGCGATGATGTTCTTCGCCTTCATCCGGAAGAAGCCGCACGACTTGATGATGCGCTCGACGTCCGCGGCCGGCGCGTGCGCCAGCGCCGCCGCGTCGGAGTACTTCGCGAACAGCGTCGGGGTCGTCAGGTTGACCCGCGCATCGGTGCACTGCGCGCTCAGGATCACCGCGATCAGCAACTCGAAGGGGTCGGTGTACACGAGCGCCGTGACCGCGTGCGGGTAGGTCCGCTCGAGGATCGCCAGCTCCTGGTGCGCGACGGCGCGGCTGACCTTGCGCTTGGGGAACGGGATCGCCACGACCGAGCCTTCAGTCTTTCCGAGCGTCGGAGGCCGCGACCAGCAGCCGCGCGAGCCGCTCGAAGAGCGCGCGCTCGGCGTCCCCAAAGCGATCGACCAGCGGACTGTCCACATCGAGCACGCCGATCACCTCGGCACCGTCGAGCAGCGGAACGACGATCTCGGACCGCGAGGCGGGATCGCAGGTGATGTGCCCGGGAAACGCGTGGACGTCCGGCACCACGACGGTGCGCCGCTCCGCGGCGGCCGTCCCGCAGACGCCGTGGCCGAAGGCGATCCGCGTGCAGGCGGGCTTGCCGTTGAACGGCCCCAACACGAGCTCGTCGCCGCGGCGGAGGTAGACGCCGACCCAATTGAGATCGCGCAACGACATCGCTGCCAGCGCCGAGAGGTTCGCGGCGTTCGCGATCAGGTCGCGTTCGCCCTCGACGAGCGCGTCCGCTTGCGCGAGCAGCATGGCGACGTCCTCGGGGTCCGTCATGCGCGAGCGCTTCTGGCCGATGACCCAGCGACCTGCCCGCGAACGCGCCGGCTCCCCGTGCCGGCGCGTTCCCCTCCTCGCCTATTTGTTGTCGAAGACGCCGAGGATCGTCGTGTCGGCGACGCAGGCCGAGGCCCCCGTCGGCGCCGTGGCGATGCAGTCGATGGCGAACAGCGAGACGCCGGGGAAGGTCGAGTACGGGATCACGCCGCTCGTGTCGGGTTGGGTGCTCGTCCCACCTTGAAGCAGGCTCGTCGACGCGAGCGTGAAGGTCGGCGCGAAGGTCGTTCCGGCGGCCGGATTCGCACCGCCGGGCGAGGCGCCGACCGAGTAGGTCACCGGCGTCCCGGTCACGTCGCCGACGGGGACGACCGGCTGCACCTGCGCGGTGTTCGCAAAGGTCGCGGCGGAGATCAGGACGCTCGAGGGCGTCAGCCCGGCCGCACCGCCCCACACGATCGTGCTCGTCCCGGCCGTGTTCGCCGCGGGTGAGGCGTGGTGCAGGCGCACCGCGCCGGTGTTGGTGTAGTTCTCGTCGTTGAAGACCAAGCACGTGTGGCTGCCGCCCGTACCGGCGACGACGATCGTGTAGTTGGTACCGCCGTTGAGCGTCGGGATGCTGCAGACCGGGATGACGGTCGTGTTCGTCCCATCCTGATCGACCTCGAAGTCGTACGTGCCGACCGAGTATGCCGCGAAACTCGTGATCGCGCCGTACCCGAAGCTGGTGCCCGCCGGCGACGTCGGCCGCGTGCCGCTGCTGGGCCAGAAGCGATAGTCGAAGCTGGCGATGTCGGGTGCGCCGTTGAGGAAGCGCACCTGCGCGTCCTGTGCGGAGACGCCCGTGCCGATGATGCTGGAACCGTTGCCACCGCACGCCGACAGTGCGAGCAAGGCGGGCAGGGCGAGGAGCGCGGCGAGATGGAGTCGTTGCATGCGCTGGTACCTACCCGCGCGGCGGCCGGGCGCAAACGCAGCGCGCATGAGAATCGGATTGGCGCGCGCTCGTCGCTAGCGCAAGCGGACGGACGCCGCGTCGCGTGCGACGATGCCGTCGCGCACGAGCGCGTCGACGACGGCTGGGATCTCCGGCAGACGATCGGCCGGCACGCACGTCGCGAGGTCGTCCTGCAGCGCGGCGAGCGCGAGCGTCTGCCCGCTCGCGACGTCGCGCAAGCGGTCGATGATTCGCCCGCGCAGGAAGCGGGTCGTGCGCTCGAACGGCAGCGCGGTTTGCGGCGGCCGCGGCGGTGCGTGCCGGCGCGCCCGCTCGGCCAGCACCACCGGATCGATCGGGGCCGCCGCACAGTCCTCGCGCAGCGGGCAGACCAGGCACCTCGCCGCGCGCGCGGTGCACAGCGTCGCGCCAAGATCCATCAGCGCCGAGTTCCAGTCGTGCGCTTCGCCGGGCGGAACGGCGGCGCGCGCCAGCGCATCGAGGCTGCGCGCGTCGGCCAGCGGCGGGTGCTCGAGTCCGTACGCGACGCGGTGGACGACCCGCCGCAGGTTGACGTCGATCGCCGCCTCGTCGTAATCGAAGGCGAAGGCGCGCACGGCGGCCGCGGTGTAGGCCCCGATCCCCGGCAGCGCGCGCAGGGCGACGAGGTCGTCGGGCAACGTGCCGCCGTACCGCTCGACGACCGTGCGCGCCAGCGCGTGCAGCCGGACCGCCCGGCTGTTGTAGCCCAGCCCGCGCCATGCGCGCACCACGTCGCCGGCCTCGGCGGCGGCCAGCGCGGCGAAGCTCGGGAAGCGCGCGACGAACGCCTCGTAGAGCGGGATGACGCGCTCGACCTGCGTCTGCTGCAGCATCAGCTCGCTGACCACGATGCGGTACGGGTCGCGGGTGAGCCGCCAGGGCAGGTGGGTGCGGCCGTGCCGCGCGTACCACGCCAGCAGCGGAGCCGACGGAAACGCTGGGCTCAGCGGGCGGCCTCGCCGATCCGTCGGATCCCCTCCTCGATCGCCGAGCGCGGGACGGGCGTGATCGCGAGCCGGAAGTTGTGGTCGCCGCCCGACTGCGCGTAGAATGCCTCGCCGAAGAGGAACGACACGCCCAGCCGCTCGGCACTCGCCAACAGGACGCGCGCGCGAATCTCACGCGGCGCCGTCGCCCACAGGTAGTAGCCGTCGCCCTCGCGGCTCGCGCGCAGACCGGCCGGCCAGTGCCGGTCGATCGCCGCGAACGCCAGCGCGCGGCGTTCGACCAGCTCCGCGCGCAACGCGACGACGTGCGGATCGTAGGCCGCCTCGAGGTAGTCGCGCACGCCGGCCTGGATGTACATCGAGGAGGCCATGTCGTAGGACTGCTTGCGCAGCAGCAGCCGCTCGTAGATCGTGCGCGGCGCGACGATCCAGCCCAGCCGCAGCGAGGGCGCGATCGTCTTCGAGAACGACGAGAGGTAGATGACCGACTCCGCGTCGCGCGCGCGCAACGGCGCCTGCCGCGGAGCGACCAGCTCGCCGTACGGGTCATCCTCGACCAGCGGGACGCCGTAGCGCTTGGAGAGCGTCACCAGCCGGTCGCGCCGGTCGGCGTTCATCGTCACGCCGGTCGGGTTGTGGATCGCCGGCATCGTGTAGACGAAGCGCGGCCGGCGCGTGCGCAAGATCGCCTCGACGTGGTCGACGCGCATCCCGTCCTCGTCGACCGGGACCGAGATCGCGCGCAGGCCGGCGATCTGGAAGATCTGCAGCGCGCCAGGATAGGTTGGCGCCTCGACGACGATCTCGTCGCCGGGTTCGGCGAGCGACTGCGCGACCAGGGTGATGCCCTGCGTCGAACCGGTCAGCATCAGCACGTCACGCGGGTCGACGGCGCAGCCGCGCGCCCGCATCCGCAGCGCGATCGCCTCGCGCAACGGTCCGTAGCCCTCGGAGTCGCCGTAGGTCAACACGAAGTTGACGTCGCCCCCGACCCGCGCGAACGAGCGCGCCAAGTCGGCCAGCGGCGAGGGCTCGGGCGGCGGGACGCCCTGCACGAAAGCGATCAGGTCGCCGTGTTCGATCGCGGCCAGCTCGCCCAACACGGCCGGGAACTGGCCGACCCGCCAGGGCGGCAGCGTCACCCACCACGGGACGGTCGACGAGCGGTCGGGCTGGCCGCCGCGCAGCGTCGAGGCGACCCGCGAGCCGGAGCCGACCCGCTGCTCGATCAGGCCGTCGGCGGCCAGGTCCCGGTAGGCGTGGACGATCGTCGAGCGATTGACGTCGAGCCGTTCGGCCAGCGCGCGCTCGGGCGGCAGCCGGGTCCCTTCGGGGAGGGCGCCGGCCAGGATCTGCTCGCGCAGCCGCTCGTAGATCTGGCGGTAGATGGGCACGATGCTGCCGCGATCGAGATCGAGCGAGAATTCGGACCAACCCGTCCGCATGGCCGATCCATTCGCCATGTGGCTCCCTCCAATCCCGCTATCTTGCGCTCAAAAGGCCCCAATTGGATGGGAAAGAGGTTCGATTGGCGGACCGAGAGCCGCCTGCTGCACGCTACAATGACCTCAACGCACGAGCCCCCGGAGCCCGTCATGATCGACCTGCCCGTCCCTCCCGCGACCAATGGCCTGGCGGCCAAGCCGGAGCCGCAGCCGGACCCTGCGGAGACCCGGGAGTGGCTCGACGCCCTCGACGGGGTGATTGAAGAGGAGGGCGGCGGCCGGGCCAGCGAGCTGGTCCAGGCGCTGGTCGAGCACGCGGCGATCCGCGGCGTCCGCACGCCGGCGGCGCAGACGACACCCTACGTCAACACGATCCCGGTCGAGCAGCAGCCGCACTACCCGGGCGACCTCACCACCGAGGAGCGGCTGCGCCACTACACCCGCTGGAACGCGGTGGCGATGGTCGTGCGCGCGAACAAGGACGGCGGCGACCTGGGCGGCCACCTCGCCTCGTTCTCGTCGGCCGCGACGTTGGTCGACGTCGGCTTCAATCACTTCTGGCGCGGCCCGCAGCATGCCAGCGGCGGCGACCTGGTCTACTTCCAAGGCCACTCCTCGCCGGGCGTCTACGCGCGTTCGTTCCTCGAAGGCCGGCTGAGCGAAGAGCAACTCGAGAACTTCCGGCGCGAAGTCGACGGCAAAGGGTTGCCGTCGTATCCGCATCCGTGGCTGATGCCGGACTACTGGCAGTTCGCGACGGTCTCGATGGGGCTGGGACCGCTGCAGGCGGTCTACCAGGCACGTTACATGCGCTACCTCGAGCACCGCGGTTTGATCGCGCCGAGTGACCGCAAGGTCTGGGCGTTCGTCGGCGACGGTGAGATCGACGAGCCCGAGACGTTGGCCGGGCTCTCGCTGGCGACCCGTGAGGGGCTCGACAACCTCATCTTCGTCGTCAATGCGAACTTGCAGCGGCTCGACGGGCCGGTGCGCGGCAACGGCAAGGTGATCCAAGAGCTCGAGGGCCTCTTCCGCGGCGCCGGCTGGAACGTCCTCAAGGTCATCTGGGGCTCGCGCTGGGATCCGCTGCTCGCCGCCGACGACACCGGTGCGCTGGTGCGGCTCATGAGCGAAACGCTCGACGGCGACTACCAGACCTTCAAGTCGCGCGACGGCGCGTACGTGCGCGAGCACTTCTTCGGCCGCTATCCGGAGACGCGGGCGATGGTCGAGCGCTACACCGACGACGAGGTCTGGGCGCTCAACCGCGGCGGCCACGATCCGCTCAAGGTCTACGCCGCGTACCACGCGGCGGCCGGGCACACCGGCTCGCCGACGGTCGTCATCGCCAAGACGATCAAGGGCTACGGGATGGGCTCGGCGGGCGAGGGGATGAACATCGCCCACCAGCAGAAAAAATTGATGCTCGAGCAGTTGCGCGCGTTCCGCGATCGCTTCTCGATCCCGATCTCCGACGCCGATCTCGAAAAAGTACCGTTCATCACGCCGCCGCCCGATTCGCGCGAGGCCGAGTACCTGCGCGAACGGGTGGCCAAGCTCGGCCAGGTTCCGACCCGGCGGCGCAACGTCGAGGCGCCGTTGGCCGTCCCTGAGCGCGCCGCGTTCGCGGCGCTCTCCGAGGCCAGCGGCGAGCGCGAGTTCTCGACCACGACGGCGTTCGTCCGCACGCTCTCGACGCTGCTGCGCGACAAGACCGTCGGCCCGCGGTTGGTGCCGATCGTCGCCGACGAATCGCGCACCTTCGGCATGGAAGGGATGTTCCGCCAGCTCGGGATCTACTCGCGTCTGGGGCAGCTCTACCGCCCGCAAGACGCCGACCAGTTGATGTGGTACCGCGAGGACAAGGCCGGCCAGATTCTGCAGGAAGGGATCACCGAGGCCGGCTCGATGTGCTCCTGGATCGCCGCCGGGACGTCGTACTCGACGCACGGCGTGCAGACGCTGCCCTTCTTCATCTTCTACTCGATGTTCGGGTTCCAGCGGATCGGCGACTTCGCGTGGGCGGCCGGCGACATGCGCACGCGCGGCTTCCTGCTCGGCGGAACGTCGGGCCGCACGACGCTCAACGGTGAAGGGCTGCAGCACGAGGACGGTCACTCGCACCTGCTCGCGGCCGCGATCCCCAACTGCGTCCCGTACGATCCGACCTTCGCCTACGAGGTCGCGACGATCGTGCAGGACGGCGCGCGGCGGATGCTGACCGAGCAGGAGGACGTCTTCTACTACGTCACGCTGCTCAACGAGAACTACCCGCACCCGGCCGCGCCGGACGGCGTCGCCGACCAGATCCTGCGCGGGCTCTACCTCTTCCGCGACGGCGGGAAGGGCAAGAAGGGACAGCCGCGCGTCCAGCTCATGGGTTCGGGCTCGATCCTGCGCGAAGTGATCGCGGCGGGCGACCTGTTGCGCGACGACTTCGGCGTGCTGGCCGACGTGTGGAGCGCGACCAGCTTCACGCTGCTGCACCGCGACGGCGAGTCGGCCTCGCGCTGGAACCTGTTGCACCCCGCCCAAACGCAGCGCCGGCCGTTCGTCGCGCAACAGCTCGACGGGCACGACGGGCCGATCGTCGCCTCGACCGACTACGTCAAGACGTTCGCCGAGCAGATCCGGCCGTTCGTCGAGAACCGCCGCTTCCACGCGCTCGGCACCGACGGCTTCGGCCGCAGCGACACGCGCAAGCAGTTGCGCTCGTTCTTCGAGATCGATCGCCGCTGGGTCGCGCTGGCCGCGCTGAGCGCGCTGGCCGACGAGGGGACGATCGAGCGCGCGCGCGTCGGCGAAGCGCTGGCGAAGTACGGCCTCGATCCCGCCAAGCCCGAGCCGACGACCGTCTAACGATGGCGCAACTCGAGTTGAAGGTCCCGGATCTGGGCGACTTCCACGACATCCCGGTGATCGAGATCCTCGTGCAGCCTGGTGAGGCCGTCGCCAAAGATGCGGCCCTGGTGACGCTGGAGTCCGACAAGGCGACGATGGAAGTCCCGGCGTCGAACGCGGGGACGATCCGCGAGGTCAAGGTCAAAGTCGGCCAGCGCGTCTCCACCGGAACGGTGATCGCGACCGTCGAGTCGGCCGACGCGCCGGCCGCCGCCGCGCCACCGCCGGCGAACGCGCCCGCCCCCACCGCGGCGCCGCCACCCGCCGCCGAACCCGCGGTCGCCGCCGCACCACCGGCCGCAACGGCACCACCCGCGACGACGGAATCACCGGCGACGCCGCGAGCCGCGGCGGCCGGCAACGGCGTCCCGGCCCCGAGCGTGACGATCGGTCCCGTCCACGCCTCACCGGCGATCCGCCGCTTCGCGCGCGAGCTGGGCGTCGACTTGGGCCGCGTGCGCGGCAGCGGTCCGAACGGCCGCATCACGCGCGAGGACGTCCAGAGTTTCGTGAAGGGCACGCTCGCCGCGCCGCCGTCCGCCGCCGGCGGCGGCTTGGGCCTGAACCTGCCGCCGTGGCCGAGCGTCGACTTCGCCAAGTTCGGTCCGGTCGAGCGCGTCCCGCTGACTCGCATCCAACGGCTCAGCGGCCCGGCGCTGGCGCGCAACTGGGTGATGATCCCGCACGTCACCCAGAACGAAGACGCCGACGTCACCTCGCTCGAAGCGTTCCGCAAAGAGATCAACGGCGAGCGCAAGGACGTCAAGCTGACGATGCTGGCGTTCCTGATCAAAGCTGCGGTCGCCGCGCTGAAGCGTTACCCGGTGGTGAACTCCTCGCTCGACGGCGACGAGTTGGTCCTCAAGCAGTACTATCACATCGGCTTCGCCGCCGACACGCCGCAGGGGCTGGTCGTCCCGGTGATCCGCGACGCCGACCGCAAAGGGATCGTCGAGCTGGCACGCGAGACCGCCGAGCTCGCGGCCAAGGCGCGCGACGGCAAGCTCGGCCCGAACGACATCAGCGGTTCGACCTTCTCGATCTCGTCGCTCGGCTCGATCGGCGGGACCTACTTCACGCCGATCGTCAACGCGCCCGAGGTCGCGATCCTGGGCGCCGCGCGCGCGGAGATCAAGCCGGTCTGGGACGGCGCCACGTTCGTGCCGCGCCTGATCCAACCGCTCTCGCTCTCGTACGACCACCGCGTCGTCGACGGCGCGCTCGCCGCCCGCTTCTGCGTCGCCCTCAAAGAGTCACTCGGCGACCTGCGCCGCACGCTGCTTTAGTCGCGGTAGTCGAGCGCCTGGCGCGGGTCGGCTCTCGGGCACAGCGTGGTCCACGACACCGTCGGCTGCGCGGTGATCGGCGTGAACGGGCGGCTGGTCGAGAAGTCGAAGAAGCCGCGTAGATCCGGCGAGTGCGCGTCGATCCCACCCAACGAGCCGACGTCGAAGAGCTGTTCCACGAAGCGCAGGATCGAACCGTAGTCGCTCGTCCCGTGCGCGACGTTCCCGGGCTTCACGTACGGCGAGATCACCAGGAACGGGGTGCGCAGCCCGGGCCCCAGCCTGTCCCACGCGCGCGGCGACGGCGGCACGACGTGGTCGTAGAAACCGCCCCAGTCGTCCCAGACCACGAAGATCGCCGTGTGATCCCACTCGTCCGGCCGGCCGCCGATCGCGTTGACGACGTCTTCGACCCACGACGGGCCACCGTTCCCGGTGCCGGGGCCGGGGTGATCGCTGGCGGGGACACACGGCGGCTTGACCCACGCGAAGGTCGGCAGCCGGCCCTGCTCGGCGTCGGCGATCACCTGTTTCGCCGGCGGCCAGACGTGATTCCACCAGCCCGCGCTGTTGATGAATCCGTTGAACGCCCCACCACCCTGATACGGACTGGGAATGGACGTCGACGTCGCGTAGTGCGTCCAGGTCAGCGTCGCCGCCGGTTGCGGACGCGCGTGCTGCCGCTCGACGAGCTTGTCGGCAAAGGTCTGGGCGGTGTAGCACTCGCCTTCGAAACCACGCATCGTCGGGACCGCCCAAGGCGAGGATGGCGGTCCCAGCGCGGGGACCAGGATGGACGGCGTCGGACCCGGACGCGCCGAGGAGCTCAAGACGTCGGCGCAGCCGGTCGTGCCTGCGTATTGGCTATAGCCGTAAAACGGCTGATCGACGATCTCGTCACCGTCCGCGTCGCTCGAGCGGCCGGCTACGATGAACTGATGGCCGGGATACGAGTCGGTCGAGCCCGGCGCGAAGAACGCGTCACCGATCTCGAACTGTCGCGCGATCGCCCAATACACCGCGCGATCCTGCACGTCGAGATAATAGAACGGGCCGTTCGGTGAGGTAAACTCCAACCCCGAGCAGGTCATCGGTGAGCTCGCGTTCGCCTGCCAGGCCGCATTCGAAAAGGCACCGGAGGCGACGCACTCGTAGGTGTCGTGCCAGTTGTTCGGTCCCGGCGGCCGCGGCGAGCCCGGCGCCGGCGAGGGGATGAGACGTTGGTCGAAATCGGCGACGAGCATCGCGCTCGCGATCGGAGTCGGAACGACGGCGTCGGCGCCGGGGTACGGCGCGGGATGGCCCGACACGACGTTGTCGCCGCCGAAGACGTTGTCGAAGGTACGGTTCTCCATCACGATCACGACGACGTGATCGATCTTGCCCCGCGCGAGCAGCGCGTCGTCCGGGCCTTGCGCATCGGCAACGCGGTTCGCGTCGCCGTGCGCGAACGGGCCCGCCAGCGCCACGACGAGCGCTGCCGCTGCGGCCCCGAACCCGATGCGGCGAAGATCCATACCCGTGCTACTGCCTGCGCGGCGTGGCGGCGAGAACCCTGCTCGGCGGCGTTCAGCGGTTGAAGTCGACCGCCGTCGTATTGCCGCCGCAGAGCAGGATGCCGATTCGCTCGCCCGGCGCGGGCTGGTAGCGGCCCGCGAGGAGTGCCGCGAAGGCGGCGGCGCCGCCCGGTTCGACCACGACGCGTAGCACGTCCCAGAGCGCGCGCTGCGCGGCGACGATCTCGTCGTCCTCGACCAGGATCACCCGCTCGACGAAGCGCTGCGCCAGCGGAAACATCAGCGCGCCGACGCGGCGCGGCGCGAGCGAATCGGCGGCGATCCCGCCGGCCGGCGCGTCGACCGGCTCACCGGCGGCGAGCGCGTGCGAGAGCGTCGGCGCGGCGAACGGCTCGACGCCGATCAGCCGGACGCGACCGCGGTACCAGGCGGCGGCGCCGCCGATCAAACCGCCGCCACCGACCGCCACCAGCAGCGTGTCGAGATCGCCGGCCTGCGACTCCAGCTCGCGCGCCGTCGTCCCCGCGCCGAGCAGCGTCTCGATCCCGTCGTAGGCGTGGACGCCGAGCGCACCGTGCGCGGCGATCCAGTCCTCGGCCAGCGCCAACGCGTCGGCATAGCGTTCGCCCTCGACGTGCACCTCCGCGCCGTAGCCGCGGATCCGCGCGACCTTCGCCGGCGACGAGATCGTCGGGACGAACACGTGCGCCGGGATACCGCGCCGCTGCGCGGCGAACGCGACGGCGGCGCCGTGGTTGCCGCCGGACGCGGCGGCGACTCCAGCGGCCGGAACGTCGCGCAGCAAGAGGTTGGCGAACGCACCGCGCGCCTTGAACGAGCCGGCGTGCTGCAGCAATTCCAGCTTGAGCACGATCGTCTCGGCAGCGAGACCGAAGTCGGCGCCGGCGACGTGTGCGACCGGCGTCCGGCGCACGTACGGTTCGAGCAGCGCGTGCGTGGCAGCGATGCGCTCCGCGCCCATCCCGGAGCAAGCACCCGGCGCAGCGTGAGTCATGCGCTTGCAGCATTACGACGCTTGGCTTGCTCTTCCTGTTCTCGCGCTTCAACCGTGCGCGAAGCGTAAGTAGATGAAGTACAGGCCGGCGAAGAGCAGCATGAAGAGCACCGCGACGATTTCCTGGCCGCGCAGCGTGCGTTCGAGGTTCACCAACTTGCGGTAGGCGGTGTCGGGACTCGGGCCGTCGGGGAGCCAGCGCGCGTACCGTAGCAGCGTGGCCACCTCGATCCGTAGCCGCGGTAAGTCCGGCGAGAACAGATCGTGTTGCCGTTCCGCTAGGATTGCGCGCGCGAGGCGGGTACGTCGCCGCAGCACGCGCGCTCCGAAGCCGCCGAACGGACCGTCGCCGCGTGCGGCGTCCGCCAGCAGGCGCGCGTGCCAGCGCACCGCCTGTGCGCGCTCGAGCACCTCGCGCGCATCGAACGTGCTGCCGATGACAGCGAGCTCGTCCGGCGACATCGTCGTGTCGGCGAGGGCACGCGCCACCAGGGCATCCACGAGCTCGACGTGCGCACCGAACGGGATCAGCCCCTGCGCCAGCATCTGCTCCAGCAGTGCCGCCGCGGCGCGCGTCTCGCCGGCGTCGACCAACCCTTGAAACAGGGCCTGCGACGCCGCCAACGCGCGCTCGGAGATAGCGACATCGAACTCGGGGACGACGCGCGCCTCCGGCAGCGGCACATACCTGGCCGGCCCCGGTTCGTCCGTGGGCGCGACCACCGGGTCGACGTCCACCGCGATGCTCGTGACACCCTGGAGAGCCGCGTCGAAGGCTTCACGGAGGCGGATGAAGGCCGTCGGGTCGCTGTCGACGTCGAGCGTCTTGAGCCGTGCGGCGTACGCGCGGCGGATCGCGGCCGCATCGTCGCTCGGCGCGATCCCCAATTCGTCCCAGCGGCCGTCCGGCACGGGCGGCTCAGGCCAACGAGCCGTCGTCAAAGCGAGCGACGAGCGTTTCGAGCGTGTGGGCTGCGGGCCGGATCCGGTCAGGATCCTGACTCTCGAGCGCGCTCACGAAGCGCGCGACCGCGTCGCCGATCGCACCGCGCGTGGAGCCGAGATGCTCTTCGTAGAGCCGCTTGCCACGTGCCAACAGCAGCTGATTCTCCGCCTGATCGCGCGGATGCAGCTTGAGCCCGTCAAGGGCGGCGAGGCGGGCGGCGATCTCGTCGGGCGTCAGCACGCCCGGATTGCCCTCGATGACCAGCCTCTTGCGCACGCCGGTGGCGGCGACCACCGACTCGACCTCGAGCAACCCGCTCGGATCGTAGGTGAAGCGCACGTCGATCGACTGGCTGCCTTCGGGGCCGCGCGGAATCGGGACCTCCAGCGTGCCCAACGCGATGTTCTCGTCGACGAAGCGAGCCTCACCCTGGAACACCTGCACCGCGACCTCGGCCTGATCGTCCGATGCGTTGACCACCCGCTTGACGCGGCTGGCGGGGATGACCGTGTTGCGCTCAATGATCGGCAGGAACAGATTCGTGAGCCGGTTCTGCATGCTGCCGTCGGTGACGGCGATCCCCAACGTGAAGGGCGCCACGTCGGTCATCACCCGCTCGGTCAGCTCCGTGTCACGCGCCAGCATGCCGGCGCGGATCGCGGCGCCGCGCGCGACGACCTGCTCGGGATCGATGCTCTGCAGCGGCAGCCGGCGAAACAGGCGTCCCATCAGCTTGCGGAACATCGGCATGCGCGACGCGCCGCCGGCCAGGATCACCCGCCCGACGCGATCGGGATCGATGCGCGCGTCGCGCAGCGCGCGTTCGATCGGGAACCGCAAGCGCGCCAAGAGCGGCTGCGCGATCTCCTCGAACGTCTCGCGCGTCAGCTCCCAGTCGATGGTGCGCTCGCGGTGGACGACGCGCAGGACGGCGGCGTCGGCCTCACTCAGACGGCACTTCGCGAGCTCCGCCTGACGGCGCAACGACGCCTGCACCGGTGAGGGTGTCCCGGCCGGCGGTAAACCGGCCGCACTCCCGACCGCGTCCATGAACGCGACGACGATGCGGTCGACGAAGTCCTCGCCGCCCAGCCGGCTGTCTCCGGCGGTCGACCGCACCTCGGTCACGCCCTCGAACACGTGCAGCAACGAAACGTCGAAGGTGCCGCCGCCGAGATCGACGACCAAGATCAGCTCGTCGTCGGACGGACGATCCAGGCCGTAGGCCAACGCCGCCGCCGTCGGCTCCGTCAGCAGCCGCCGCACTGCCAGGCCCGCCAACTCGCCGGCCGCCTTGGTGGCCTTGCGCTGCACGTCGTTGAAATACGCGGGGACGGTGATCACCGCATCCTCGACGCGCTCGCCGAGAAACGCCTCCGCATCGCCCTTGAGCGAGCGTAAAACCAAGGCCGAGAGTTCCTCGGGACGAAACGTCTGTGTCCCCAACGTCAGCTCGTGCTCGCTACCCATCGCGCGCTTGAAGGCCGTCGCGGTGCGGGCGGGATGCGTCGCGAGCCGTTCGCGCGCCGCCGCGCCGACGAGGATCGTGCCGTCGTCACCAATGCCGACGGCCGACGGCGTGAGCAGTTCGCCCAGCGCGTTTGGGATCAACATCGGCCGACCATCGCGCCAGATGCCGACCAGACTATTCGTGGTTCCCAGGTCGATCCCGAGGATCATGCGTCCCCAGTATACCTCATGCGTGCGACGCCGATGGCGAAGGCCAGCGCGACGGCCGCCGCCGGGACGATGCCGGCGAAATGCGGGTTGAGGTCGATCGCTTCGCCGCCCACCACCGGCGCGACGCCGAGCGCGGCGCCGAACGGGCCGAGTTCCCGCACGAACGTCAGCGCGACGTAGGCTACCACCAGCGCGGCGAGCGCGGGGCCGACGTTCAGCTCGCGGCTCAGGTACAGCGAGAACACCGCGAAGAACGAGGTGACCGCGAAGATGAACAGCGTGTGGCGCACGACCAGGCTGCGCACCGCCGAATCGCGAGCGACGATGCGTGCGGCCTCGCGCAGGCTCGGAGTGCGGCCGGCCCGCCGCGGCGGTTGCGGCAGGAAGCGCAGCGTCAGCACGATCGTGACGAACTCGATCAGCGCCGCCGCGGCGAACGGGGCGGCGAAGCCGAAGCGGATGAGCCCGCCACCGAGCACCGGGCCGAGCACGATCCCGATGCCGAAGACGGCGCCGAAGAGCGCGTAGGCGCGGTCGCGGTCTTGCTCGGCGGTGACGTCGGCGATGTACGACTGGGTCACGCCGATGCCGCCGCTGCCGAAGCCGGCGACCGCGCGCGCCACGAAGATCAGCGCCAGTGAGTGCGACAGCGCGAGCGCGATGTAGCCCAGCAGCGAGATGCACTGCGCGATCAGGACGACTCGCTTGCGGCCCAACCGGTCGCTGACGCTGCCCCAGATCGGCGCGGCGATCACGCCCGCGACGCCCGATGTGGTCAGGATCGTCCCGACCACCAAGCCGCTGGCGCCGTAGCGCTGCGCCAGGTACGGCAAGAGGGGGACCATGATCATCGTCCCCAGGACGTCGACCAAGGTGACGCCGTAGATCGGGACCAGCGCCGATGCGCTGGTGCGCGTCCCCCACCTGCCGCCCATGCTCCAGTCTGATCCCCGCTCCGGCGCGCGCCGACGCGAGAGCGGCGCGGTTTAGAACGGGATCTGAGTGTGCGTGGTGAGGAAGTCCTGCCAGACTTGCGTCGCGGCCGCGGCATCGGCGGCGGCCTTGGCCTTGACCGTCGTCGCCCCCATCGCGGCGTGCATCTCGCCGGTGCTCATGCAGACCAGCTTCTCGCCGTCGCCGGTCGTCGCCGGCGTCTCGTGCATCGACATCATGCCGCTGTGGGTGTCCTTATCGGTCACCTTCCGGCACAGCAGCGTCGCCATCGTCGCCGGGGCCGGCGCCATCATCGCGTCGTGCGACATCGCCGACTGGGCGAGGGAGACCCCGGGGACCGCCAGCACGGCGGCCAGCCCCAGGCTGGGAAGAACGAATCGCATCGGGTTACCTCAACGGTGCGGAGGGAGATGCACCCATCCTAGCGGCCGGGGCCGTGGCACGCCGTAAGCCTCCTTACTGGCGGGCGGGGTTCGCGGCGCGGAACGATCGCTCGGCGGGTACAACCCCTCTCGTGAGCCTCAACGGGGACCGGTCTTGGTACCGTGACGCCATCGTGTACCAGACCCACGTCAAGGCCTTTGCGGACGCGAACGGCGACGGGGTCGGCGACGTGCGCGGTCTGACCTCGCGCCTCGACTACCTGGCGGAGCTGGGCATCTCGGCGCTGTGGCTGCTGCCGTTCTTCCCCTCCCCGTTGCGTGACGACGGCTACGATGTCAGCGACTACCTCGGCGTCCACCCGGCTTACGGAACGCTGGACGACGTGCAGCGGCTGGTCGACGAGGCGCACGACCGCGGCATCCGCGTCATCGCCGAACTGGTCGTCAATCACACCTCCGATCAGCATCCGTGGTTCCAGCGCGCGCGCAGCGCACCGGCGGGCTCGCCGGAGCGGGCCTGGTACGTGTGGTCGGACGACGACCTCGCGCTGGCCGGGACGCGCATCATCTTCACCGACACCGAGACCTCGAACTGGGCCTGGGACCCGGTCGCCGGACAGTACTACTGGCACCGTTTCTTCGCGCATCAGCCCGACCTCAATTTCCAGAACCCGGAGGTCGTCGGCGCGATCGTCGAGGTGATGCGCTTCTGGTCGAAGATCGGCATCGACGGCTTCCGCCTCGACGCGGTGCCCTACCTGTGCGAGCGCGAGGGGACGAACAACGAGAACCTGCCCGAGACGCACGGTGTCGTCAAAGTGCTGCGCGCGGTACTCGAGAACGAGTTCCCCGATCGCATCTTCCTGGCCGAAGCGAATCAGTGGCCCGAGGATCTGTCCTCGTACTTCGGCGAGGGCGACGAGTGCCACATGTGCTTCCACTTCCCGTTGATGCCGCGGCTGTTCATGTCGGTCGCCGACGAGGACCGCTACCCGATCCACGACATCTTGCGCCAAACGCCGCCGATCCCCGAGGGCTGCCAGTGGGCGGTCTTCCTGCGCAACCACGACGAGCTGACGCTCGAGATGGTCAGCGACCGCGAGCGCGAGCGGATGAACGCGGTCTACGCGATCGAGCCGCGGATGCGGCTGAACGCCGGGATCCGGCGGCGGCTCGCGCCGCTGCTCGAGAACGACCGGCGGCGCATCGAGCTGCTCAACGGGCTCTTGATGTCGATGCCCGGGACGCCGGTGATCTACTACGGCGACGAGATCGGAATGGGCGACAACCTGTTCCTCAAGGACCGCGACGGTGTACGCACGCCGATGCAGTGGTCGCCCGACCGCAACGGCGGCTTCTCGAGCGCCGAGCCGGTCCGGCTCTACGCGCCGGTCGTGACCGATCCCACCTACGGCTACCAGACCGTCAACGTCGAGCTGCAGGCGCGCACTCCGACCTCGCTGTTGAACTGGATGCGCCGTATCATCGCGGTGCGCACGGCGACGCGTGCCTTCGGCCGCGGTACGCTGACGCTGCTCTATCCGACCAACCGTCACGTGCTGGCCTATCTGCGCGAGCACGAAGGCGAGACGCTGCTGGTCGTGGCGAACCTGGCCCACAGCGCGCAAGCGGTCCAGCTCGACCTGGCGCAGTTCGCCGGCCGCACACCGTTCGAGATGCTCGGTTCGAGCGCGTTCCCGCCGATCGCGACGACACCGTACACGATCACGCTGGGCCCCTACGGGTTCTTCTGGTTCTCGCTGGTCGGTGATCCGGCGCTGACCGGCGGCGCGATGCGCTCGAGCGCGCTCCCCGAGTTGCCGACGGTCGTCGTCCCGCGCGCCGGATTGTCGTTCGACCGCTGGGCCCGCGCGGTGATCGACGCCGACGTCGTTCCGCTCGCGCTGGGTGCCTCCGAGCACGGCCGCGTGCGCGACGTCTTCACCGCCGCGGAGCTCGACCCGGCGCTCGCCTTCGCCGTGATCGGCGACGGAGTGCGGCGGGTCTCGCTGCCGCTGCGCTTCGTGTGGGACGCTCCGATCCGCGAGGACGCGGTCGCACGCGCCCGCAGCGGTCCGCGCGAGGGCTGGATCGTCGACGCCGCCGCCGACGCGACGACGGCCCCGCTGGTCGAGCGCGCGATGCGCGCGGGGACGGTGCTGAGCGACGAGGGGCGGTTGGAGTTCGCGCTGGAGGATGCGCCGATGCCCGAGGCCGAGAGCTCGCAGCGGCTCGGCTCGAGCAGCGGCGCGCAGCGGTGGATCCTCAATGACGAGCGGCTGCTGACGCTCTACCGCCAGATGCCGCGACGTGAGGACAGCGCGGTCGCCTTCCTGCGCCACCTGCGCGAACGTGACTATTCGTCGGCACCGCGGCTACTCGGCACCGCTTCCGTCGTCGACAGCGACGGCGTGCCATGGATCGCGGCCACCGCGCAGACATACATCCCGCACCCGATCGATGCCGATGGCTCGCTGCGCGCGATCCTGCGCGCCGGGACCGCCGACGAACGCTTGATCCACAGCGCGCAGGTCGTCGCCGAGGCGCTGGCGGAGCTGCACCGCGCCCTCGCCACGCCCGGCAGCGATCCGAGCTTCGGGGCCCATCCGATCGCCCCCGAGGACCTCGCGCGCTGGCGCGCCGACGCGCGCGCCGATCTCGACGCCCTCACCCAAGCCGGCGTCGAAGGTGTCATGGCGGTCCGCGAGCGAATCGCCGCCGCGATCGACGCACTGCCGGGTCAGCTCGACGCGCACGCGGCGCGCGCGCACGGGCGGCTGCACTTGCGGCGCGTCCTGCTGGTCGACGGGCGGCCGGTCTTCGTCGGTTTCGGCGAGACGATCGCCGATCGGAGCTCGCCGCTCAAGGACGTCGCCTCGCTGGCGCGCTCGTTCGACCTGGTCGCGCGCGACACGGTCCAAGCCAGCGCCCACGACCCGACCGCCGACGCGGCCGAGCGCTGGACCGCGACGCGCGACATCGTCGGGCGCGCGCTGAGCGCCTTCCTCGAACGCTACGCGCAGGCCGCCGACGACCTCCCCACGCTGCCCCACGACGCCGCGCAGCGCGCCGCGCTGATCGCCTTCTTCCGCGTCCGCGGCGCGCTGCACGACGTCCGCACGGCGCTCGTGCGCCGACCGGCGACGCTCGCCGGCGCCGTCGATGCGCTTCGGCTGGAGTCGCTGTGATCGAGCGCTTCGCGCACGCGATGCCGTTCGGCGCCGAGATGCGCGCGGACGGGACGGCCTTTCGGCTCTGGGCACCGTCCCGCGGCGGCGCGCACGTCGTCGTCGAGGGCGCCTCGTACGCGCTGGCGCAGCGCGAGGGCGGCTGGTTCGAACGCGTCGTCCCGGGCGTGCGGGCCGGCGCGCGCTACGCCTTCGCCTTCCCCGATCTGCCGTACCACGTCCCCGACCCGGCGGCGCGCTTTCAGCCCGACGGCGTCCATGCGCCCAGCGCCGTGGTCGATCCGCGGGCGTACACGTGGCGCGAAGCGGGCTGGCGCGGCCGGCCCTGGCACGAGGTCGTCCTCTACGAGCTGCACGTCGGGACGTTCACGCCGGCCGGGACGTACGCCGCCGCCGTCGAGCGGCTGGACGCGCTGGTCGCGCTGGGCGTGACGGCGATCGAGCTGATGCCGCTGGCGCAGCCCGCCGGGACGCGCAACTGGGGTTACGACGGCGTGCTGCCGTTCGCGCCGCAGCACGCCTACGGCACGCCCGACGAGCTCAAGGCGCTGATCGACGCGGCGCACGCGCGCGGTCTGTGCGTCTTCCTCGACGTCGTCGACAACCACTTCGGCCCCGAGGGGAACTACCTGCACGCCATCGCCGACGCGTTCTTCACCGAACGCCACCGCACGCCGTGGGGCGCGGCGATCGACGTCGAGGGCTTGCTGAGCCCGACCGTGCGCGAGTTCTTCGTCCACAATGCGCTGTTCTGGCTGACCGAGTACCGCTTCGACGGGCTGCGTTTCGACGCGGTGCACGAGATCCACGACGACTCGCCGCGACCCTTCCTCGACGAGCTGGCGGCGCGGGTGCGGGCCGGCGTCGAGACCGACCGGCAGGTCCATCTCGTCCTCGAGAACGACGCCAACGCCGCCCGCTTCCTCGACCGTTACGACGCGCAGTGGAACGACGATGCGCACCACGCCTTTGCCGTGCTGGCGACCGGGGAACGCGACGGGTACTACGCCGACTATGCCGACGACCCGGCGCGGCACCTCGCCCGCGCGCTCGCCGAAGGCTTCGCGTACCAGGGCGAGCCGTCGGCGTTCCGCGGTGGGGCACCGCGCGGCGAGCCGAGCGCGCAGCTCCCGTCGACCGCGTTCGTCGACTTCCTGCAGAACCACGATCAGATTGGAAACCGCGCCTTCGGCGAGCGGCTCGGCGCGCTCGCGCCGGCGCTGGCCGTCCAGGTGGAGACCGCGATCCTGCTGCTCGCGCCGGCAATCCCGCTGCTCTTCATGGGCCAAGAATGGGCGGCGTCGACGCCGTTCCTGTTCTTCACCGACTTCGGCCCGGAACTCGGTCCGACGGTCACCGCTGGCCGTCGGCGCGAGTTCGCGGCGTGGCCGCAGTTCGCCGATCCCGCCGCGCGCGAACGCATCCCCGACCCCCAAGACCCGGCGACGATGCGCGCCTCGACGTTGCGCTGGGAGGAGCGCGCGGAGCCGGCGCATGCCGCCGCGCTGGCCCTGCACGGCGAGCTGTTGGCGTTGCGCGCCGACGCGATCCTCCCGCATCTGGCGCACGGCGCGTTCGGTGCCGGCTGGGAAGTGCTCGATCCGCGCACGCTGCGCGTCCGTTGGCGCTTCGACGACGGAGCGCGGCTGACGCTGACGGCGCGCATCGACGGCGCGCGCTCGGCGGTCCGCTGGGAGCTCGACGGCGCACCGCTCTTCGCCCTGGGCGAGCAGCTCGGGTGACGCCGCGCGCGACCTATCGCCTGCAGCTGCACGCCGGCTTCGGGTTCGCGGACGCGACCGCCGTGATCCCGTACCTGGCTTCGCTGGGGATCTCGCACGTCTACGCCTCACCGTACCTGAAAGCCCGCGCCGGCTCGACGCACGGCTACGACATCGTCGACCACGGCGCGCTCAATCCCGAGATCGGGACGCCGGCGGAGTTCGAGGCGTTCGTCGCGGCGCTGCGCGCGCACGGGATGGGGCACATCCTGGACTTCGTCCCCAACCACATGGGCGTCGGCGGTTGCGACAACGGCTGGTGGTTGGACCTGCTGACCTGGGGGCCCGACTCGCACTACGCCGACTACTTCGACGTCGACTGGGAGCCGCTGCGCCCGCAGTTGCAGGGCAAGGTCATGTTGCCGTTTCTCGGCCGCCGCTACGGGGAGGTCCTCGACGCCGGTGAACTGCGCCTGCGCTACGCGAACGGCGCGTACGCGTTACAGTACTTCGAGCATTGCTTCCCGCTCACGCCGCCGAGTTACGCGATCGTGCTCGAACGCGCCGAGCCGGCCGATCTGCGGGCCTTCGCCCGATTGTTCGGCGCGCTGGCCGACATCCCGAACCGCGACGAGCGGCGCGACGCCGCCAGCTCGTTGCAGCGGCTCCTCGACGAGACGCAGGGTGCGAACGCGGGCGCGCATGCGGCCCGGCTCGACGCCGATCGCGCGACGGACGCCGGCCAGGCACTCGTCGCGCGGGTGGTCGAGGCCCAACACTGGCGCCCGACCTCCTGGCGCGTCGCCGGCGAGGAGATCAACTACCGGCGCTTCTTCGACATCAACGGTCTGGCGGCGCTGCGTATGGAACACGCCGCGACCTTCGCCGATACGCACGCCCTGGTGTTCTCGCTGATCGAGCGCGGCCTGCTCGACGGCCTGCGGCTGGATCACGTCGACGGCCTGTTCGATCCGCTCGGCTACTGCGATCTGTTGCACTCGCGAGCCGAGCTGCTCCACCAGCCGATGTACCTGGTGGTCGAGAAGATCCTGGCCCCGCACGAGGAGCTGCGCGAGCGCTGGCACGTCGACGGCACGACCGGCTACGAGTTCATGAACGCCGTCACCGGCCTGTTCGTCGACGCGCGCAACGAAGCGGCGTTCACGCGCGTGTACCAGCGCTTCGCCGGCGACCGAGCGACCTTCGAGGAGGTCGCCCGGGCGTCGAAGCGGCTGATCCTCGTCACCGCGCTGGCCGGTGAGCGCAACGTGCTCGCGCTGCGGCTGGACCGGATCGCGCAGCGCGATTTGCGCACGCGCGACTTCACGCTCGGCGCGCTGACGCGTGCGCTCTTCAACACGATCGTCGCCTTCCCGGTCTACCGTACGTATGTGCGCGGCGACGGCGTCAGCGAGGAGGATCGCCGTCACGTCAGCTGGGCGATCGGACGTGCCGCCACCTTCGACATCTCCGGCGAGCGTGACGTGTACGACTTCCTGCAGCGCGTGCTGCTGCTCGAGAGCGATGACCCGGAGATGCACCGGCGCTACCTCGACTTCACCATGCGCTTCCAGCAACTGACCTCGCCCGTCGCGGCCAAGGGCGTCGAGGACACGGCCTTCTACCGCTCGGTGCGATTGCTCCCGCTCAACGAGGTCGGCGGCGATCCGGGTCGCTTCGGGACACCGCCGGCCGAGTTTCACCGCCAGAACGCGCGCCGCGCCGCGCGCCGGCCGAACGCCATGCTGGCGACCGCGACGCACGATGCGAAGCTCGGCGAAGACGTGCGGGCGCGGCTCGCCGTGCTCTCCGAGCTGCCGACCGAGTGGCGCGCGGCGCTCGCGCGCTGGTCGCGCCTCAACCGCCGCCACCGGCCGCGGGCTGCCGCGAACCTGTCCGCCCAGACGCCGGAGTATCTGCTCTATCAGACCGTCGTCGGCGCGTGGCCGATCGAGCTGCTCGAGGGCGAGCTCGACGCGACGGCCGTGACCGCGTTCGCCGAACGCGTCGCGGCGTATCTCGTCAAGGCCTCACGCGAGGCGAAGCTGCAAACGAGTTGGGCGCATCCGAACGAGGCGTTCGAAAGTGGTCTCGACCGGCTGGTGCGGGGCGTGCTCGATCTGGAGCGCTCGCGCGCCTTCCTCGAGGCGGTGCGCGCGTTCGCGCGCGAGCTGGCGCCGGCGGCCTTGACAAACACGCTGGCGCAGGTGGTCTTGAAGGTCACCTCGCCGGGCGTTCCGGACACCTACCAGGGCGCGGAGCTGTGGGACCTCGCGCTGGTCGATCCCGACAACCGGCGGCCGGTCGACTTCGCACTGCGTGCGCGCGCGTTGCGCGAGATCGACGACCGGCTGGCCGCCGGGACACCGCGCGCCGACGTCGTCGCCGACCTGCTGCGCACGTGGCCCGACGGTCGGCTGAAGCTCTACGTGCTGACGACCCTGCTGCGACGGCGTGCCGAACGCACGTGGCCCGACGACGCTTACCTCGGACTCACCGCGAGGGGCTCGGCCGCCGAGCACGCCGTCGCGTTTGCCCGCGGCACGACGCTCGTCGTCGCAACCCGCTTGCCGCAGACCCTCGCGCCGGGGGTCGTGCCGCTCGGCTCGGTGTGGGCCGATGCCGCGCTTCGGCTCGGCGAGGGGTCGCCGGAAAGCTATCGCGATCTGCTCACCGACGCGACGGTGCGCGCGGTACCAGCCGGGGACGGCGTCACGCTGCGACTTGCCGATGCGCTCGCCGTGCTGCCGGTCGCCGTATTGGTGTCCCTCTAAGCTGACGCTCGTATCCGGGTTTCGAGAAAAAAGCGGGCATACTGCTCTTCGGACCTCCGCCGCGGCACATCGTGGCGGCGGCAAAGCCGTTCGCGCGCTGGAGGCGCTCTGCAGATGCTCTCTCGCTCTTCCTCCGGTGCGACGCTTGGCGTCGGACTGGTCCTGGCGGCCCTGCTCGCCGCTTGCGGTGGCACGACCACGCCGCCTCGCAACCAGGCCGGCCTCTCCGATACCACCTCGGCATCGACCAGCACGACCGGTTCTGTCGCGCTAGCGACGATCGGCATCAGCGGCGTCAGCTCGAGCGCGACGTTTCCCGCGACCACCCCCGCGGTCACCATCACCGAGACGATCAGCACCACGCCACCGGGCGGCGCGACCGCGCTGAACTCGGCGCGCGCGGCGCAGGCCCTTCGTCAGACGGCGGCCGCTCCATCGTACACCGCGATCGTCTACGTCGAGTTCTCGGCGAACGGGACGGCCACGATCGACGGCCAGCCGGGGATCAGCTTCACCTTGCCCTCGATCACGGCGGGCGATTCGTATTACTTGGCCGCCTATCAGGACGGCGTATGGGACGCGCCGGCCGCGGGCCCGGCGAGCGTGAGTGGAACGACGGTGAGCTTCCCGTTCGGCAACTCGGGGACGCTGACGATCACGCCGAGCACGCCGATCATCATCGCGCTCTACGCGACGACGACGCCGACACCGACACCCACGCCGACCCCGGTGCCGACGCCGGTCGTCTCACCGGCCTCGTTGGTCTTTGACGCCTATGCGCCGGGCACGCAGAACGTCGTGGTGAGCGAAGCCGGTGACACCGCCGCGTTCACCGCCGCGATCGTCTGCACCGAATCGACGCCCGTGCCGAACCCGGCACCAGCCCAAAACTACGTCGCCCAGTTGGCGCAGACCAGCGTGACACCGACCGCCGGATCGGCGACGTTCGGCGTCGAGGGTGGCGGCGATCCGGGCACGTGCACGGTGACGATCACCGACGTCCACGCCGCGACCGCGACCGTCAGCGTCGCCGTCGACGCCGCCACCCTCTCCGTCTCCGGCAAGAGCCGGCAACACTAGAAAGCACGACCATGCAATCGAAGCTGACCGTCTCGCTCCTGGGCGCCGCCGTCCTGGCAGCCGCCATGCTCGCCGCCTGCGGAGGCGGCGGAGGCGGCACCCATGCCACCCCACTCGGCGCCGGGCCGATGTCGACCCCGCCAGGAACGACGTCGATGGCGCGCATCACGCTGACCATCCCGAGAAATGGCACGCAGTCCCACGCGGGCAAGCCCGGTGCGCGCTTGCGGGGCGCAGCCGCGGCGGGGAGACGCGCACCGAAGTGGATCGACAGCGGTAGCACCAAGGGCCTCCAGATCATCGCGACCGCCGGCTCCTCGACGCAAGGCGTGTACGTGGACGCCTCCACGCAATCGCCGGTCTGCACGACGACGAACAGCGTTGAGACCTGCACGCTCAGCGTGCCGGCGCTGGCTGCCAGCGAGACGCTGACCGTCACTGCCGTCGACGTCAAGCCGACCGACGACGGGACGAACGGCAATCCAGCCGGCTACGGCAGCGGCTTCACCAACGCCAACGTGCTCTCGGCGGGGACGACGACCGCGGCGCTGGTGGCCGGGCAGACGACGGCGGTCTCATTGGTCCTTGGGCCCGTCATGGCTGCCGTCTACGACTGCGGCCAGGAGATTCTTGGCAACGTGAGCCTCGATGGTAACTCGGCTGACGACGCGCTCAGCACCGGCCCCATCGCAGGCGGTTACTCGCACCGACTCGTCTTCACGCAAGGCACGGCCGGCTCGCTCTATACAAGCCCGACCTCGAACGACATCGACTACGGGATGCCGGCGTGGTCGTCTCCCGCTCCCGCGTTTGTCGACGTGAACGCGACGCCCGAGCCGCTGACCGCGACCTCGTCGGCCCAGCACGTCGGCCTCTACGCCGTGCCGGGGCCGGGGACGACCTTTGACGGATGGCCCACGCCGGGCCCGTCGTACACCTATACGCCGACGGTCTCGTTCCCCGACGACAGCTGGCAGTGGCAATACGGCTACTCGACCGTCCTGGCCATCTCGTACGACGGCTCGGCCTCGGCCGGCGGGACGATCGTCATCAGCAACAACCTGAGCGCGACGACGTCGCTCGTCACCGCCCCGTACACGGCGACGATGACGTACAACGTCGGGATCGTCGCGGCTTCGCCGACGGCGCTCACCCTCCAAACGAGCGCGCTCGCGAGCAACCATACCGGCACCGTCACCGGCACGGACTTCAAGGCCGCTGCCGACGGCATGGAAGCCGGCAGCACCGCCGGTGCCAGCGATGGGAACTGCAATTCTTCGGGTGCCGTGACGCTCGCGACCATCGTGGCGGGCACGATGAGCGCGACGACCTGGACCCAACCGTTCACGGTGACGGCGACGACGGCCGGCACCTGCACGTTCTACCTGAGCGACACGGTAACCGGACGGCCCTCGCAACAGGTCACGGTGACCATCCCGGACTAACGTCGAGCCGATGGAGACGAATCGAGCGACGTTCCTCGCGGCGGCGGCGGGGACCGTCGCCCTGGCCGCCGGCAGCGGCACCGCGGAGGCCGCCGGCACCTACGACCGCCGGGCGATGGAGGCGATCCTTCACCGCCCGGCGCGGCATCACCACATCATCGGCGCGCCGCGGTTGAGCGGGATCGCGCCGATGCGCTCGGCCGCGCACATCATGGGTGCGTATGCGTTCGCGTTCGGCGAGGGGCCCGGGACGGTGAACGTCGTCGTCTCGCTCTACGGACCGAGTTCGGTTCTCGCCGTGATGAACGACGACTTCTGGGCGCACCACCACGCCTTCGAGCTTTCGGAGCAGCAGAACGACATCGCGCCGACGACACTCAACGACAAGCGCAACCCGTACCTGCGCGCGCGCTCGTCGATGAACCCGCACGACGACCCCGGCGACGTCAACGGCTTCTATCACGACTACACGGTCGAGGCCCTCACGCGCCGCGGCGTCGCGTGGTTCGTCTGCAACGAGGCAATGCACACCGCCTCGCGCCAGCTCGCGCAACTCGGTGACGGGACGCCGCAGGCCGCGCTCGCAGCACTGCGCAGTCACCTCGTGCCTGGGACGCTCATCGTTCCCTCCGGTTCGCAAGCACTCGTCGTCGCCCAGGAGCAGCACTTCACGTACCAGGCGGTCTGAGGAGGCTCCGCCGGCGGAGTCCCTCGGAACTGACGTACCGCCGGGCCGTTCGGGCAGCCGAGCTATCGGTCGCACCGAGGACGCCCTTCGGGAGAAGCGAAGGCCGGACCGAAACGGCCCCGAGCGGGAGAGGGTCGTGAGGTTCGCCCTTTCTTTCCGACGTAAGGAGTCTGGTCTCAGCCATGGCATCGTATTCGGTCGACGCGCTCGTCATCGGCGCCGGCCCGGGCGGCTATCACGCCGCGATCCGGCTCGGCCAGCTCGGCAAGAAGGTCGTGTGCTTCGACCGCGACGAGGTCGGCGGCGTCTGCCTGAACTGGGGCTGCATCCCGACCAAAGCGCTGCTGCACGTCGGCGAGATCACGCGCCAGATCGACCACGCAGCCGAGATCGGCCTGAAGGTCGGCAAGGCCGAGATCGACCGCGCCGGGGTCGCCGCCTTCAAGGACAAGGTCGTCAAGGCCAACGTCGGCGGCGTCAACCAGCTCTTCAAGGCCAACAACGTCGAGTTCGCCTACGGCGACGCGTCGTTCACCGGCAAGACCACGGTCGCGCTCAAGAAGAAAGACGGTACCACCGACGAGTACAGCGCGCCGGCGATCGTGATCGCGACCGGCTCCGCGCCGATCGACGTCAAGGCCTGGCCGCACGACGGCGAGACGATCATCAACTCCGACGACGCCGTCAAGCTCGAACGCATCCCCAAGAACCTGCTGATCGTCGGCGGCGGCGTGATCGGCCTGGAGTTCGCGACCGTCTACACGCGCTTGGGCGCGAAGGTGCTGGTCGTCGAGGCGATGCCGAACATCCTCACCGGAACCGACCTCGAGGTCTCCAAGACGCTGGGGCGCATCCTCAAGAAGCAGGGCATCGAGATCGCGCTCAACACCAAGGTCGGCGAGATCAAGAAGACCGGTCCGCAGGCCGTCAAGGCGACGATCAACGGCGAGCTCACCGGCGGCAAGGACGAGACGCGCGAGTTCGACATGGTGCTGGTCGCGGTCGGGCGCCGCCCGGTGACCGATACGCTGAACCTCGCCGCGGCGGGGTTGGCGACCAACGAGCGGGGCTTCCTCGACGTCGATGCGCAGCGCCGCACGAAGGTCGAGGGGATTTTCGCCATCGGCGACGTCGCCGGGGCGCCGTTGCTGGCGCACAAGGCGATGAAGGAAGGCGTCGTCGCGGCCGAAGTGATCGCCGGCGACAAGGCCTCAGCATTCGATCCGGTCGCGATCCCGAACTGCGTCTACACCGATCCCGAGGTCGCGACGGTCGGGCTCTCCGAGGAAGAGGCGAAGGCCGCCGGCCACGAGATCAACGTCGGCAAGATGGCGCTGATCGCCTCGGGCCGCGCGCGCACGATGAACGAGACCGACGGGATGATCAAGCTGATCGCCGACGCCAAGACCGACTTGCTGCTGGGGATGCATATCGTCTCGCCGCAGGCGGAGTCGCTGATCGGTGAAGGCGTGATCGCACTCGAGATGGGCGCGACGGCCGAGGACGTCGGCCTCTCCATCCACCCGCATCCGACCTTGACCGAGTCGATCATGGACGCCGCCGAGTTCATCCACGGCAAAGCGATCCACATCGTGAACGCCAAGCCGAAGAAGCAGCCCGCGGCCGTCTGACCCGCGACCCGAGCGGTGGGCTATCCTCGTGCACGTCCCGCGAACGACGCCAGCCGCGCATCGCTCTGCGCGAGTTCGTAGTCCTCGGCACGGTCGAACCACCAGTGCCCGCCCTTCATCCGAAAGCCGAACAGGTCGCCGCGGTCGACCAGTGCCGGCAGGATCTCGCGGCCGAGATCGGAGGGCCGATCGCGCGGCACAAAGTCGAGCAACGCGGGCTCCGCGACGATCACGCCGGCGTTGATCCAGTGCGAGCTCGTCTCGCCCGGACGCGGCTTTTCGATGAAACGCGTGACCCGGTCGTCGCCGTCCAGTTCCGCGACACCGCTCTGCGTGACATCGGTGCGCTCCCACAGCGCTACCGTCGCGAGCGAGCCTCGTGACCGGTGCACGCGCACGAGGTCGGCGAGGTCGAGCTCGTTGAGGTTGTCGCCGAAGACGATCGCGAAGGTCCCCGCCCGCAGCAGGTCCAGCACCGGGATCAGCGCCCCCGCCGTCCCGAGCAGCTCGCGCTCCTCGCTGTAGCGCACGCGTAACCCCCAGTCCGACCCATCGCCGACGTAGTCACGCACGACTGCCGGGAGGTGATGCACGTTCACCACCACCTCGTTGAAGCCGGCCGCCGCGAGCATCGCGAGATTGTACGCGATGATCGGCTGCCCGTAGACCTCGAGCATGGGCTTGGGGCGGTCGTCGGTGTACGGCCGCAGCCGGCTTCCGACCCCGGCGGCAAGAACGATCGCACGCATCCGCGAAGGGCCTTCAGGCGTGATAAAGACGGACACCTCCTACAGCACGCAGCACCTCGCCGAGGCGGCCGAGGTCTTGCGGCGCCTCGACGTCGCGGCGATCGAGCGTGTCGTCGCGTTGCTGGCCGCGGCCCGTGCACGCGGCGGGCGGTTGTTCGTGCTCGGCGTCGGCGGCAGCGCCGCGAACGCCTCGCATGCGGTCAACGACTTCCGCAAGATCTGCGCGTTCGAAGCCTACGCGCCGACCGACAACGTCGCAGAGCTGACCGCACGGACGAACGACGAGGGCTGGGAGTCGGTCTTCGAAGGCTGGCTGCGCACGAGCCGGCTGAGCGCCCAGGACGCGATCCTCGTGTTCTCGGTCGGCGGCGGCGATCTCGCCCGTAACGTCTCGCCGAACCTGGTCCGCGCGTTGCAGTATGCCAAGCAAGTCGGCGCCGCGATCGCCGGCGTGGTCGGGCGCGACGGCGGCTACACGGCGCAAGTCGCCGACGCGTGCGTGATCGTTCCGACCGTCAACGAGGTCAACACGACGCCGCACGCCGAGGCCTTCCAGGCGGTGGTCTGGCACCTGTTCGTCTCTCATCCCGCGCTCAAGGCCGCCGCGACGAAGTGGGAAACGGTGCGCTGAAGCGCGCCGTCTTCCTCGACCGCGACGGCGTCGTGAACGAGGCCGTCGTCCGCGACGGGCGCCCGTATCCACCGCAGCTCGACGAGCTGCGCATCGTCCCCGGTGCCGCCGCGGCGTTGGACGCGCTGCGTGCGGCGGGCTTCGAGCTCGTCGTGGTGACGAACCAGCCTGATCTCGCGCGCGGAACGCGCACGCCGGCCGATGTCGACGCGATCCACCGGCGCCTCGCCCACGAGCTTCCGCTCAGCCGGTTCTACGTCTGCCCGCACGACGACGCCGACGGCTGCGACTGCCGCAAGCCGCGCCCGGGCCTGCTGACGCGGGCCGCACGCGAGCTCGGTCTCGACTTGAGCGGCTCGTACCTCGTCGGCGACCGCTGGCGAGACGTCGCCGCGGGCCAGGCCGCCGGCGTCGCGACCGTCTTCCTCGACCGCGGCTACGCAGAGCAGTGCCCCGACCGGCCGGCCGACGCGACCGTCGACGATCTTCCAGGAGCGGTCCGCTGGATCCTGAAGCGGTCGGCGATGCAGGCCGTGACCACGCCGGCCGTCCCCGACCTCGAGCGCCTGACGACGAAGATCTTCGCCGACGGCGCGGATCTCGCCGGGATCCGCACGCTCGCCGCCGACCGCCGGATCGCCGGGTTCACGACGAATCCGACCCTGATGCGCAAAGCCGGCGTCACCGACTACCGGGCTTTCGCCGCCGCTGCGCTGGAACTCATCGGCGACCGGCCGATCTCGTTCGAGGTCTTCGCCGACGATCCGTCCGCGATGGAGCGCCAGGCCCGCCTCATCGCCGGCTGGGGACCGAACGTGTTCGTGAAGATTCCGGTCACCAACACCGCCGGCATCTCGACCGCGCCGCTGGTGCACCGGCTGAGCGCCGAGGGCGTCCAACTCAACGTCACCGCGCTGATGACCGCCGCGCAGGTCGCCGAGGTGACCGCGGCGCTCGCCGGCGGCGCGCCCGCCTACATCAGCTTGTTCGCAGGCCGCGTCGCCGATACCGGGCGCGACCCGCTGCCGATCCTGCGCGCATCGCTCGCGATCCTCGCCGCGGAGCCCCAGCTCGCGCTGATCTGGGCCAGCCCGCGCGAGCTGCTCAACATCTTCCAGGCCGATGAGATCGGCTGCCACGTCATCACGGTGACCAGCGACATCCTCGCCAAGCTCGGCATCGTCGGCAAGGACCTCGACGACTATTCGCTCGACACGGTGCAGATGTTCCACCGCGACGCGAGCACATCGGGCTTCACCATCTAGCCGGCGTACGGGACGGGGACGCCTGCGCGCGCGGAGCGGTACAGCGCGGCCAGCGTCTCCATCGCGACCAATCCGTCCGCAGCGTCGCCGAGATACCGCCGCCCGTCGAGCAGGCCGGCGACGAAGTCTTCCCATTCGTCGCGCCAGGACGTGTCGAGGCCGTCGTAGACGATGCGCTCCGTGCCGGGCGCGCCACCCTCCGGCGCGCGATGCGCGATCGTCAACGACTCCTCGCCGTAACTGCGGCCGAGCCCCTCGACGACCAGCGAGCCGGCCTCACCGAACACTTCGAGCGAGAAGAGGTTCTTCCACTGCGTCCAACTGGTATGGAACGCCGCCACCTGGCCGCCGGTGTAGCGCAGGATCGCGAAGCCGTTGTCCTCGAGCGCGCCCAACGGCCAGACCGCGGTCTGGGTGACGGCGTACACGTCGTGCGGCACGCCGAGAAACCAGTGGAGCAAATCCGCGACGTGGACGCCTTGGTCGGTGAGCTCGCCGCCGCCGGCGAGCTCCGCGTCGCCGCGCCACTCCCGCTCGTAACCGGGCCGGCCGCCGTGACCGTACCGCGCGCGCGCGTTGATCGGCGCTCCGATCGTCCCGGCGGTCAACTCCGCGTGCGCGCGCGCGATCGCCGGGTGATAGCGGTGGTTGAAGCCGACCTTCACCTGCCGTTCCGCCCGCCGCGCCGCCTCGGCGATCGCACGCGCTTCTTCGATGGTACGCCCCATCGGCTTCTCGACCAGCACGTGCTTGCGCGCGGCCAACGCTGCGCAGGCGATCTCGGCCAAGAAGCCGTTCGGCGTCGCCACGCAGACGACGTCGACGTCGGCGGCCACGACGACCTCGCGCCAGTCGCCGGCGGCACGCGCTCCGTGCGCGCTCGCGACCTCCGCGGCGACGGCCGGCAGGACGTCGGCGACCGCGACGACCCGGGTGCGCGGATGACGCGCGGCCTCGTCGGCACGCCGGCGACCGATCGCGCCACAACCGACGACGCCGACCCCGAGCTCAGCCACGCGGTCGCAGCCGCGCGATCAACGAGGTCCCGATCGGCTCCCGGAGATACGACTCGGCCTCGCACACGGCCGCGTACGCGGCGCCGAGCGGCGAGCGAACGCTGCCCAGCGGATATGCGATCCGCCGCCAGCGCGAGAAGTACCAGGCGATCGGGATGCTCGCCATCCCGTACCATTGCAACCGCTCGACCACGAAGTGCGGAGCGAGGACGCGCTGCAGCGTGCGGGGTGTATAGCGCCGATAGTGGCCCAACTCTTCGTCGTGCCGACCGAACAGGGACATCAGCGCCGGCACGCTGAGCACGACGGTTCCGTCCGTCGCAACCAGCCCGCGCAGTGTCGCGGCGGCCGCCACGTCGTCTTCGATATGCTCGAGCACGTCGTGCATCACGATGAAGCGAGCAGGCGCGCGGTCACGGGCGAAATCGGCGAGGCCGCCCGGCACGATCACGCAACCGGCCGGAGCCGACGCGCTTGCAGCACGAAACGCCGCTGGGTCGGGTTCGCAGCCGACGACTCGCAGGCCCACCGAGGCTGCCAGGTGGTTGAAGTATCCGCTCCCGACACCAATGTTGTAAAGGAGATCGCCTGCGCGCGCCCGCGGTGCCAGCCAGCGTAGCGTCAAATCGTACTTCGCCCGCGCGTATGGGTCGTTCTCCCGAAACGCGTGGTCCGCTTCGCTGTAGCGCGGATTGGGCGCAGCCATGGGGCGTGAGTTCGCCCGGCCGCCCGAACCTCCGCCCGCGGTGAGGAGGGCGCGCGCGTCCCCGAGAAGTCCAGCGCCATGAGGCCCGACGCGTGATCGTCACCCGAACCCCGTTCCGCATCACCCTCGGGGGCGGCGGAACCGACCTCGCGGCCTTCTCCGCCAAGCACGGGGGTTACATCGCCGCGCTGGGCATCGACAAGTACATGTACGTCGCACTCAACGTGCCGTACGTGGACCGCAAGGTTCGCTTGCACTACACCAAGAGCGAGACGGTCGATCACATCGACCAGCTCGAACACGAGCTGGCGCGCGAGGCACTCCGCCGCCACGAGCTGTACGACGGGGTCGAGATCGCGTCGCTGGCCGATCTGCCTGCGGGGACGGGTCTGGGCTCCTCGAGTGCGTACCTGGTCGGCCTCTTGAACGCGATCCGCGCCTACCGGGCGCGGCCCGTCCCGTTCGACCAGCTCGCCGCCGAGGCGTGCGAGATCGAGCTCGACACGCTGCGCAAGCCGATCGGCAAGCAAGATCAGTACATGGCGGCTGCGGGTGGCCTGACCGAGCTGCACATCGCGCGCTCGGGTGCGGTGACGGTCACGCAGATCGGCCTACCCGGCTACGCCGTCACCGAGCTGGTCTCGAAGACGCACCTCTACTACACCAACGTCCAGCGCACGACGACGCAGATCTTGGGCGAGCAGACCGCTGCGCTCCAGCGCGGGACGGGGGACGTCGAAGCCGCGCTGCTGGAGATCCTGGCGATCGGCCATCGCATCGGGGACGCGCTGCGCGGGCAAGATTTCGATGCGTTCGGGCGGCTGATGCACGAGCACTGGATGGCCAAGAAGCGGCTCTCGGGGAAGGTGACGGTCCCGGCGGTCGAGGCACTCTACGATCACGTCCGCGCCGAGTACGGCGTGCTCGGCGGGAAAGTCGCCGGCGCCGGCGGCGGTGGCTTCGTCATGCTCTATTGCCCGACGGACGGTGCGCGGCTGACCGAGTTCATGGCGCGCCAAGGGATGGAGCGGCTCACCTACGGGGCTGAATTCGAGGGCAGTAAAGTCATCGCGAACGTGATGTCCTCGCGCGCGGTGGACTACCATTCGACGCCACCGGCCCCGCCGGGTTTGCCGCACCCCTCGGGCGACGTCTTTGTCTAAGGACTACGACCTCAGCATCGTCATCCCGGCCTTCAAGGAGGCGGCGAAGCTGCCGGCCGACATCGACGCGGCCTTCGCGTTCATCGCCGCCGAACGCCTGACCGCCGAGGTGATCGTCGTCGACGACGGTTCGCCCGACGATACGGCGGCCGTTGCCCGGGGATTTCGCGCCCGCTATCCGGAGTTGCGGGTCCTCAGCTACATCCCTAACCGCGGGAAGGGTCACGCGCTGCGCTACGGCATCGCGCGCGCCCGCGGCCGGAACATCCTCTTCGCCGACGCGGGTCTCTGCGTCCCGTACCCGATCGCGCGCATCGCGCTGTCGATGCTCGACATGCGGATGTGCGACATCGCGCACGGCTCGCGGCGCATGCGCGGCACCGTCGCGCTCGCCCAGCCGCTCTACCGCCGGATCGGATCGCGCCTCTTCGGGATCATCGTCCACGGCTTCATGGGCATCCCGCTCTACATCTCCGACACGCAGTGCGGCTTCAAGGCGTACCGCCGCGACGTCGCTCAGCGGCTCTTCGGCGCGGCCTTCACCGACGGCTTCATGTTCGACACCGAGATCATCCTGCGCGCGCTGGCGGAGCGCTACTCGATCCTCGAGTTTCCGGTCATCTGGCGCAACGACGCCGACACGCGCTTCGACCCGCGACGCGGGTCGGTGCGCATCCTGCGCGAGCTGCTCGCGATTCGGGTCGGACTGCTGCGCAAGGATCGTCGGCCGAGGCTGGTCACCGTCGTGGAGCGCGAGGCATGAGGCTCGCCGTCACCGGCGCCGCCGGCTTCATCGGAAGCAATCTCGCAGACCGGCTGCTCGCGCTCGGCCACGACGTCGTCGGGATCGACAACCTCGCCTACGGACCGCGCGAACAGGTTCCCGAGGGCGTCGACTTCCGCCGAGTCGACATCCGCGAGCCCGGCCTGGACCTGCACATGACCGGCTGCGATGCCGTCTTCCATCTGGCCGCGAAGAACTGCATCCCAGACTGCCAAGCCGATCCGGTCGAGACGGCCGACATCAACGTCACCGGGACGGTCAACGTCTTCGAGGCGGCCCGGCGAGCCGGTGTCCGGCGCGTCGTCTACGCCGAGTCCTCAGCGCTGTACGAAGGTTCGGACCGCCTGCCGACCCCCGAGACGGAGCTGGCCCCGCGCAGCGTCTACGCGATCAGCAAGCTGGCCGGCATGGCGTTCGCCGAGGGCTACGCACGCTTCCACGGACTCGAGCTGACGGCGCTACGCTATTTCGGCGTCTATGGGCCGCGCCAGGATTACCGCCGCACGATCCCGCCGGTGATGAGTGCGTTCATCCTCAAGCTGCTGCGCGGCGAGCGGCCCGTCATCTATGGGACGGGTGAGAAGCGGCGCGACTTCGTCTACGTCGACGACGTGAACGACTTCCACCTGCTCTGCCTGCACGACCGGCGCACGATCGGCGAGACCTACAACCTCGGATTCGGCACGCCGTACTCGGTCGGTGAGATTTACGCGCGGGTCGCCGCGCTGCTCGGCTCGTCGCTCGAGCCGATCCATCGGCCCGATCTCGCCGGTGAGGCGCAGACGACGCACGCCAACATCACCAAGGCCCGCGCACTCGGGTGGGAGCCGAAGGTCGATCTCGACGAGGGGCTGCGGCGCACGATCCGCTACATCGCCGAGCACGTCCTCGACATCGCCTGATCGCGCTACTGCCAGTCCATCCCGCGTTCGCGGGGCAGGATACGGCGCAAGGTGAAGACATCGGTCTCGCGCAGCTCCGCCAGATGCTCGGGCCACGCGCCGTACCCGTCGTACTGCGCCGCGACGAACTTGCCGCTGATCCCCGCCGCCGCGTCGGAGACCAGGAACGCCGCGGCGGCCGCGCCGACGCCGGCCGGGACGCCGCCGCCCTCGAGCGCGGCGCGCGTCTGCTCGAGGAACGCGCCCGCACGGTCCGCTGCTTCGAGCGTCTGCCGGTGCAACCGGGTGACGACGAAGCCGGGCGCGACGCAGTTCACCTCGACCTCGGGGCCCAGTTCTTGGGCGATCGTCTCGGTGAAGCGCACGACGGCGACTTTGCTGGTGGCGTACGCCGTGTAGTTGGGGAACGGCGCCGAGGCGCCGCCACCGGCGAAGAGCACGATGCGCCCACCGCCCGCGGTCTTCATCCGGCGCGCGGCGGCGCGCGCGACCAGAAAGGTTCCCAAGAGGTTCACCCGCAGCGCGTCCCACCATTCCGCCGGGTCGATCTCGGTGATCGGGCCGATCGGTCCGTAGATACCGGCGGCGTGGATCACGCCGTCGCACCGGCCGAACCGCGCTTCGAAGGTCGCGAACAGCGCGTCGACCGACGCCTCGTCGCCAACATCCGCGACCGCCGTTGCGACCGCGCCCGGCGGTGCATCCCGACCCAGCTCCGCGGCGGCCGCGGCCAATGCGTCGGCACCGCGCGCGCAGATCATCACGCGGGCCTTCGCGGCCAAGCTCGTCCGTGCGCACTCCAGGCCGATGCCCATGCTTCCGCCGGTGACGAGAATGGACTTGCCGCGCAGCGACGTCGGGGCAGACTGCATCGTCTCGCCGCCTTCGCCTTGCCAGAGGACACGTCCCCGCAGGAGAGGACGCCACCGGCGGCCGAGATCGTCGGGTGAAGATCGTCGTCAGCGGACTGTGGCATCTCGGCTGCGTCACCGCGGCCTGCCTGGCCGAGCATTACGACGTCGTCGCACACGATCCCGACGGTAGGGTGATCGCAGGGTTGCGAGCCGGCGAGCCGCCGCTGTTCGAGCCTGGACTCGCGGAGTTGCTCGAGCGGGGCGTGCACGCCGGTCGCCTGACCTACACCGCCGAGGCGAGCGCAGCTGCCCAGGGCGACGTGCTCTGGATCGCCTACGACACGCCGGTCGACGAGCACGACGTCGCGGACGTCGATCTGGTGACGCGGCACGTCGAGGAGCTCATCCCCTTCTTGCCGGCTGGGACGCTCGTCGTCATCGCCTCGCAGGTCCCGGTCGGCTTCCTCGCACGCATGGAGCAGCGGGCCTCGGAACTCGGCGCCGAGGTGACCTTTGCCACCTGTCCGGAGAACTTGCGGCTCGGCGAGGCGCTGGAGATCTTCCGTCACCCGGATCGCGTTGTCGCCGGCGTCCGCACCCAGCGCGACCGCGAACGGCTCGGCGCGCTCCTCGCGCCGTTCACCACGAACGTGCTCTGGATGTCGCCGGAGTCGGCCGAGATGACCAAGCACGCGCTGAACGCGTTTCTGGCGACCTCGGTGACCTTCATCAACGAGATCGCCGGCATCTGCGAGAGCGTCGGTGCCGACGTGAAGGACGTCGAGCGCGGCCTCAAGAGTGAGTCGCGCATCGGACCGCACGCCTACCTCGCCGCGGGCGGCGGCTTCGCCGGCGGAACCCTCGCGCGCGACGTGCGCGCGCTGACGGCGATCGGTGCCGACACGGACACCCCCCGCAACGTCCTGGCCGGCGTGCTGGTGACGAACGACCTGCAGCAATGTTGGGCCGATCGGGCCTTGCAGCGTGAGCTCGAGGATCTCCGCGGTGCGCGGTTGGCGATCCTCGGTTTGACCTACAAGCCGGGCACCGACACGTTGCGGCGCTCGGCTGCGGTCGCGCTCTGCCTGCGGATGCATGCGCTCGGCGCGACGGTCACGGCGTACGACCCGGCGGTGCGGCACCTGCCCGCCGAGCTCACCGCGGCGATCGCGCTGGCGCCCGAGCTGAACGCGGCGCTGGCCGGCGCCGACGCACTCGTCGTCGGCACGGATTGGCCGGAGTTCCGTGCGCTCGTGCCGGACCGACTGCACGCGATGCGACGGCGGCTCGTCGTCGATCCGCGCCGCTACCTCGAGGACGTCTTGCGCGGCGACCCGACGATCCGGTATCTCGGCGTCGGCCTGCCCCGCAGGCCGAAACCGGGCCGTCGTACGGGCGGGTCTTGACCGATTGGTGGAAACGCGCGCCCGGCTGTGGGATTTGGGGCTCCGGCCGTATCGGCCGGTGCTGGAGCTGCAGCGTGCCCTGCACGCTGCCGTGGCGGTCGGCGACGAACCCGATACGTGGCTGGTCGTCGAGCACGAACCGACGATCACGCTCGGCCGCAACGCCAAGGAAGAAAACCTCCGCCTGGCTCGCCCGCTGCTCGAGGCGCGCGGCGTCGTGGTCGTCCCGGTCGAACGCGGTGGCGACGTCACGTATCACGGACCCGGCCAAGTGGTGGTCTATCCGATTCGGCGGCTGGCGCGCTTCCGCGAGGTCGTCCCGATCGTGAACGCGATGGAGACGGCCGTGATCTCCGCGCTGCGCCGCTTCGGCATCACCGCCGCCCGGCGCAGAGAACATCGCGGCGTCTACGTCGGCGAAGACGCGATCTGCGCGGTCGGCCTGGCGGTCCGCCGGATGACCTCGCTGCACGGTCTGGCGCTCAACGCCGCGACCGCGCTCGACTACGACCAGTTGATCACGCCGTGCGGCACGCCGCAGTTCGGGATCACGTCGATCTCGGCGCAGCTCGGCCGTGCGGTCGGCTGGGACGAGGCACGTGACGTGCTGCTCGAGGAGCTGGCGGGCGCCTTCGCGGTCACCTTCGAGCGTGAGACGCTCCCACCGGGGGCAGTCCTTCCCTGGCCGGCGAACTCGGTACCCCAATCCGCATGACATCGATCGATCTCATCGACCCGCAGCCACCGCGCCGCAAGCCCAATTGGCTCAAGGTGACGCTGCCGCATGGCGAGACGTACGAGCACCTGCGCGAGCAGGTGCGCCGGCTCGACCTGCACACCGTCTGCCAGGAGGCGCGCTGCCCGAACATCGGCGAGTGCTGGGGCGCCGGGACGGCGACGATCATGATCCTGGGCGATACCTGCACGCGCGGCTGCCACTTCTGCAACGTCAAGACCGGCTCGCCGCAAGGCGAGGTCGACTGGCTCGAGCCCAAACGGGTCGCTGCGGCCGTCGCCGAGTTGGGTTGGCAGTATCTCGTGCTGACCGCGGTCGACCGCGACGACCTGGCCGACGGCGGCGCGGCGATCTTCGCCAACACCGTGCGTATGATTCACAAAGCGGCCCCCGGCGCGAAAGTCGAATGCCTGACCGGCGACTTCGCCGGTGACCTGGCCGCGCTCGACGTCGTCCTCGACGCGCGCCCCGAAGTGCTCGCCCACAACCTCGAGACCGTCGAGCGCCTACAGGACACGGTGCGCGACCGGCGCGCGAGCTACGCACAGTCGCTCAGCATCCTCGCCCACGCCAAGCGCTCGGGGAAAGTCACCTACACCAAGACCTCGCTGATGCTCGGCCTGGGCGAGACCGAGGACGAGATCGCGCAAGCGATGGACGACGCGCGCGCGATCGGCGTCGACATCTTCACCATGGGGCAATATCTGCAGCCCACCAAGCGCCACCTAACCGTGGTCGAGTTCGTCACGCCCGAGAAGTTCGCGCGCCTGCAGACGGTCGGCGAGGCGAAGGGCTTCGTCCAGGTCGTCTCCTCGCCGCTCTCGCGCAGCTCGTATCACGCCGAGCAGGCGTTCAGCTGAGCTAGGCGCCGTGAACATGCCGGACGGGCTGCCGCTTCCGCGGCGGCGCATCGCCTGGCTTGCGCTCGCGATCTCGATCAGCATGGCGATCCTCGACGGCTCGATCGCCAACACGGCGCTCCCGACGATCGCGCGCGACCTGCACGCCTCGCCGGCCGCCTCGATCTGGGTGGTCAACGCCTTCCAGTTGGCCGTCACCGCGACGCTGCTCATCTTCGCGGCACTCGGGCAGTTGCGCGGCCCGAGCCGCATCTACCGGATCGGCGTCGTCGCGTTCGTCGTCGGTTCGCTGGGCTGCGCGTTGGCGCGTTCGCTCCCGCTGCTGATCGCCGCGCGCGCCTTTCAAGGGATCGGCGCGTCGGCCGTGATGTCGATCTCGCCGGCGATCCTGCGCGAGATCTTCCCGCGCGCGCAGCTCGGCCGCGCGCTCGGCCTCAACTCGCTGGTCGTCGCGACCAGCTCGGCCGCCGGCCCGACGCTGGGCGGCCTGGTGCTCGCCGTGCTGCCGTGGCCCTGGCTGTTCGCGATCAACGTCCCGTTCGGCATCCTCAACGTCGTGCTCAACCGCGCGCTGCCGGACCGTGAGCCGACCGGCCGCGGTTGGCCGGACGCGCTGAGCATGGCGACCAGCGCGCTCGGCTTCGCTTTGACGATCTGGGGCCTCGACGGCTTCGCGCGCGGCGAGCCGTTGTGGTGGTCGCTGCTGCGCATCCTGCTCGGCGTCGCGTCGGCGACCATCTTCGTGCGGCGGCAGTTCACCCTCGCGCGCCCGATGATCTCGCTCGACCTGTTCCATATCCCAGCCTTCTCGATGGCCGCGGCGACGTCGCTGGCGACCTTCACCGCCCAAGGCCTGGCCTACATCAGCTTGCCGTTCTTCTTCCAAGAATCGTTGGGGCGCACGCCGCTGCAATCGGGGCTGCTGCTCACCTCGTGGCCGCTCTCGATCGCGTTGGTCGCCCCGATCGCCGGCCGGCTGGCCGACCGCTACCCGGTCGGGATCCTGGCGACGATCGGGCTAGCCGTCCTGACCGTCGGCCTGGGCTCCTTCGCGCTGCTTGGGCCCGACCCGTCGGCCTTCGCGATCCTGGCTCGCGGCGTCGTCTGCGGTCTGGGTTTCGGGTTCTTCCAATCGCCGAACAACCGCGAGCTGATCGGCAGCGCGCCGATCGAGAAGAGCGCGAGCGCGGCCGGTCTGCTGGCCTCGATCCGGGTCGGCGGTCAGACCGTCGGCGTCGCGGTCGTCGCGATCGTCTTCGGCGTGCTCGGCGCCTCGATCGGCGCCGGCACGCCGACCGGGATGCTCGTCGCCCATGCCAGCCCGATCGTCCTGTGGATCGCCTGCGGGTGCGCCGGTATCGCCACCGCCGCCAGCGCCCGCCGCCTGTGGCACCGCAGTCCCACCCCGGCCGGCACGCACGTCTGAGCTTCGAGTCGACCTCGCCGCTAGGCGTAGACTCCGCGCGCCTTGAGCGATTTGACGACGCGGTCGATCGCGACCACGTACGCTGCCGTTCGGTACGAGATCCCGCGCGCCAGCGCGGTCTCGCGCACGACCGCGAAGTTCTCCAGCAGTTGATCGCGCAGCCGCTCGTTGACCTCGGACTCGCGCCAGAAATACCCTTGCCGGTCCTGGACCCATTCGAAATACGAGACGGTCACACCGCCGGCGTTCGCGACGATGTCGGGGATCACGACGATGCCGCGGCGCGCGAAGAGATGATCGGCCTCCGGCGTCGTCGGCCCGTTCGAACCCTCGACGATCAGCTTGGCCTTGATGCGCGCGGCGTTGTCGATGGTCAGCACCTTCTCGAGCGCCGCCGGGACGAGCACGTCGCACGGCAGCTCGAGCATCGCCTGATTCGACATCTTCGTCCCGCCGCGATAGCCGTCGAGCGAATGGTGCTCCTGCGCGTACGCGATCGCGCCGGCGACGTCGATCCCTGCCTCGTTCACGTACGCACCGGTGACGTCGCTGATCCCGATGACCGTGCAACCCGCGGCGGCAAACATCTTCGCCGCGATCGAGCCGACGTTGCCGAAGCCCTGCACGACGATCGTCGCGCCCTTGGGGCTGACCCCCAGGCGGGCCATCTCTTCGAGCGCGACGATCGAGACGCCGCGGCCGGTCGCCTCGACCCGGCCGCGCGAGCCGCCGATCTCGAGCGGCTTCCCCGTCACCACGCCGGGCACGTTCATCCGGTGGTGCATGGAGTAGGTGTCCATGATCCACGCCATGTGCTGCGGCGTCGTGTTGACGTCGGGCGCAGGGACGTCTTTGTCCGGCCCGATCACCTCGACCAACTCGGCCGCATAGCGGCGCGTGATGCGCTCGATCTCCGACATCGAGAGCGTGCTCGGGTCGCAGGTGACGCCGCCCTTCCCGCCGCCGAACGGCAGGTCGACGACAGCGCACTTCCAGGTCATCCAGAAGGCCAGCGCGGTGACCTCGTCCAGCGTCACGCCGGGGTGGAAGCGAATCCCGCCCTTGGCCGGCCCGCGCGCGAAGTTGTACTGCACGCGGTACCCGGTGTAGACCTCGATCTGCCCGTTGTCCCGCTGAAAGGGGATCGAGAAGATGATCTGCCGGGAGGGGTGGGTGAGAATCGCCTTGATCCCGGGGTCGAGGTTGAGCAGGGCCGCCGCTTCGTTGAAGTAGGCGATCGCGTCGCCGAAGACGCTGACCTCACGGACGGGGGTGGTACCTGGTACGGCGGTGGACATGCGGACCTGACCTCCTGAGCCGTCCGGCTCCTTTAGGACATTCGGCGAAAAGGCCTGGGGTGTTGATCGCCATTTGGATGATCGCGGTGGCCGGCGGAACCGAACCAGGGGGCTTGGGGTCGGTCGGGGGCCACTCAACCCGAGCTGATCCAGCACGGGTCAGACGCTGAACCGGAACTCGACGACGTCGCCTTCCTGCATCACGTACTCCTTGCCCTCGGAGCGCAGCTTGCCGGCGGCGCGGATCGCGTCCAGGGTCCTGTACGCGGCGTAGTCGGCGAACGAGACGACCTCGGCCCGGATGAAGCCGCGCTCGATGTCGCTGTGGATCTTGCCGGCCGCCTGGGGGGCGCGGGTGCCCTTGGCGATCGTCCAGGCCCGGGTCTCCTTGGGGCCGGCGGTCAGGAACGTCATCAGCCCGAGCAGGTCGTAGGCCTCGACGATCAGCCGGTCCAGGCCCCCCGTCGCGATCCCGTAGTCGGCCCGAAACAAGGCCACGTCCTCGTCGGAGAGCCCGGCGAACTCCGCCTCGACTTTGCCGTTGAACGCGATCGCCCGGCTGTTCTCGGCCCGGGCATGGGCGAAGACGGCCTGCGCCATCGGCCCCAGCGTGGCGATCTGCGCCTCGTCGACGTTGGCGACGTAGAGCAATGGCTTGGCGGTCAGCAGGAAGGCCTCGCGGGCCAGCTCGGCCTCGAGCGAGTCGGCCGGGAAGGCCCGCGCCGGCCGGCCGGCCTCGAGCGCCGCGATCAGGCGGTCCAGGGCTTCGAGCCGCGGCGTCTCCTTCGGGTTGACGCGGACCTCGCGGGCCAGCCGGTCGTGCCGCCGCTGCAGCGTGGCCAGGTCCGCCAGCGCCATCTCGATCGCGATGATCTCGATGTCGCGCAGCGGATCGGGCGCGCCCTCGACGTGCGTGACGTTGGCGTCCTCGAAGCAGCGTACGACCATCGCGACCGCGTCGGTCTCGCGGATGTGCGCGAGGAAGGCGTTGCCCAGCCCCGCTCCGCTCGACGCGCCGCGGACCAGCCCGGCGATATCGACGAACCGCATCGTCGCCGGGACGATCTTTTCCGACGCGTTGAGCGCCGCCAGCACGTCCAAGCGCGGGTCCGGAACCGGCACTTCACCGACGTTGGGCTCGATCGTCGCGAACGGATAGTTCGCCGCCAAGGCCTGCGCCGAACGGGTAAGTGCGTTGAAGATGGTCGACTTGCCCACGTTGGGAAGCCCGACGATACCACATGACAATGCCACCGAGCCGCTTCGTACGCGGCACCGGAGGATTCGCCCTTGGACCTCCCGGAGTATTCGGGGATGCGGCAGATGAAGGTCGACAAGCTGGGGATCGATCTCCTCACGCACGACCCGGTCGTCATCCTCAAGGACCTCGAAGGCAAGCGCTACCTCCCGATCCTGATCGGGCCCTTCGAGGCGACCGCGATCGCCCTGGCGCTCGAAGGGACGGTGGTCCCCCGGCCGCTCTCCCACGACCTGATGCGGAACCTGCTCGAGTCGCTCTCGGCCAAGCTCGAGCAGATCGTGATCCACGACATCAAGGAGGCGACCTTCTACGCCAAGCTCATCGTCCGGACGAACGGCGAGGTCCAGGAAATCGACGCGCGGCCCTCCGACGGGATCGCGCTGGCGCTGCGCATGCACGCCCCGATCTTCGTCAGCGACAAGATCGCGCTCGAGGAGACCGTCCCCGACAAAGCCGCCGAACCCGAGGACGAGCAGAAGTTCAAGAAGTTTATTGAAGAGCTCAAGCCGAGCGACTTTCTCGAATAGCGGGGATTTTTAACCGGGTGTCCTACTAACGCCCGCGATGTACTCCACTAAAGAGACGGCTGAGATCGGGGTCTACGGAGGCTCCGGCTTTTACGCGTTGATCGAGAAGCCGCGCGAGGTCTGGGTCGAGACGCCCTACGGGATGCCCTCCGATACGATCGCGCTGGGCGAGATCGCCGGCAAGAAGGTCGCCTTTCTCCCCCGCCATGGGAAGGATCACCGCTTCCCGCCGCAGTCGATCAACTATCGCGCCAACGCCTGGGCGATGAAGGCGCTGGGCGTCACGCGGATCGTCGGGCCGACGGCCTGCGGCTCGCTGCAGCCGCACGTCAAGCCCGGCTCGATGGTCGTCGCCGACCAGATCGTCGACCGTACCACCGGCCGCAAGGATACCTTCTACGACGGCCCGGTCACCACGCACGTCTCGTTCGCCGATCCGTACTGCTCGCAACTGCGGCCGATCGCGGTTGACGCGCTGCGCGGCCTGGGGATCGACACGCACGACCACGGCACGATCGTCGTCATTCAAGGGCCGCGCTTCTCGACCCGAGCCGAGTCGCGCTGGTTCAGTTCGCTAGGCTGGGAGGTCATCAACATGACCAACTACCCGGAGTCGTATCTGGCCCGCGAGCTGGAGATGTGCTACGTCAACATCTCGCTGATCACCGACTACGACGTCGGGCTCGAGGACGTCCCGGGGATCGAGCCCGTCTCGCACGCCGAAGTGATGAAGGTCTTCGCGAGCAACAACGAGCGCGTCAAGAACGCGATCTTCAAGATCATCGCCGGGATGCCGGCCGAGCGGACCTGCGGCTGCGGGAACGCGCTGGCCGGCGCGCGCGGGTAGGAGCGCGAGATGCGACGTGCACCGCAGCTGCCCGGCGTCGACCTGCGGATCTACCTCACGGCGTTGCCGCTGCTGGTGCGCAATCCGTCGATCGTCGTCGTGCCGCTGCTGATGGCGGTCGCCGGCGTGCTGCTGATCCGACTGTTCCCGCCCGTGGGCGGGGCGGTGCTGGGCAGCCTGACCGGGGGCATCGTCTGGCTAGGCGTGTTTCTGCTGCTGATGTTCGGCTTGGGCACCGCCTGTATCATCGCCGACGACGCGTGGCGGCACGGGCACGTCTCGTTCGACCGCGATTGGGCCGAAGCGCGCCGGCGCGCGCCGGAGATTCTGATGGCGTCGATCGGTCTGAGCCTGATCTTGTGGCTCGCCCAGTTCGTCGGCGTGCTGCTCGGCTGGGTCTCGATCCTGCTGGTCGCGTTGGCGGCGTTCTTCCTGATCTGGGCGATTCCGGCGGCGGCGATCGGCGGCATCCCAGGCGCCGCCGCGATCCAGGCGTCGATCGACCGCGTGCGCGCGAACCCGCTCTCGGCCGCGCTGGCGACGATCGTGACGCTCGCCCTGGTCGTCATCCTCGCACCGCTCGTGCAGAGCTGGTTCGAGAACTGGCTCTCGCCCTTCACGGCGGGGACGACGGTCGTCGGCTCGCTGGTCGGCGCGCTGATTCAGGCGATCACCGTCGCCTACGCCGCGCTCATCATCACCAAAACCTACAGCGACGCCGCGTTCGGCCGCCGCTGGTGACACGCGCTGCTCTCAGCGCGTGCCGGGCGCCAGCGCCATCCGCACCAGATCCGCTACCAACGCCGGGCTGACGTTGGTGCGCGCGATGCGCTCGGCGTCCCCCAGCGCGGTGAGCAGCCTGACGCTGGCCGCCGGTTCGCGCGGCGGCAGCGCGGCAAGCCGCGCGCGCTGGTCGACGGCCAACAGCGGCACGCCCTCGCCGACGTGCAGCGCGATCCAGTCGCGCGTCAACGTCTTGACGATCTCGAGGCCGGCTTCGAGCGTCGGCCGCGTCGCCCACGCGCTCGCGTCGGCCGGCTCGCCCTGCGCGGCGGCGAAGAACCACTCGACGGCGGCGTCGCGGGTCGCACCCTCGCCCTCGTCGAGGAACGCGAGCGCGCGCGAGACGCTGCCGTTGGCGACGAGTGCCGCACGCTGCGCGCCGCCGGGATCGACCCCGCGGCGCACGAGCACCTCGACGACCTCGGCCCCGGTCAACAGCGGAAAGGTCACCTCGACCAGCCGCGAGCGAATCGTCGGCAGGATCCGCCCCGGCGCATAGGTGGTGAGCAGCAAGACGACGTCCGGCGGCGGCTCTTCGAAGAACTTCAATAAGGCGTTGGCCGCCTCGCGGGTGAACTCGGCATCGCCCAGGATGAAGACGCGCTTCCCACCGGCGTAGGAGTGCAGCGAGAGCTGGCGGACCACGTCGCGCGCGGTCGGCTCGTCGCCTTCGTGGAAACCACCGCCGTCGCGCTCACCGATCTTGAGTTGCCCGCTGGAGAGGTAGAAGTCCGGGTGCGTCCCGGCGTCCATCTGCCGGCACCCGCTGCAGTGCCCGCACCAACCCAACAGCGTGCGCTTGGGCGTCACACACAGCAGCGACCGCGCCAGCGCGCGCGCGAAGCTCTTCTTCCCCACGCCCTGCGGGCCGGCGAACAGGTAGCCGTGCGAGAGCGTCGCGGCGCTCAGATGCTCGAAGAACGCGCGCGGCCCGGCCGCGCCGACGACGTCGAAGGTGCCCTCGATCACGGCACCAGGTGGCTCCGGTAGCGCTCGAGCTCGGCCCGCGCGGCGGCGTGCACGGCCTGCACCGGCGCCGTGCCGTCGAGGACGCGGATGCGCGGGAAGCGCCGCGCGAGCTGCAGGTAGCCCTCGCGCACGCGCGCGTGGAAGTCGTCGCCTTCGCGCTCGAGCCGGTCGGCGCCACCGCGCGCCTGGATGCGCGCGCGCGAGAGTTCGACCGGGATGTCGATCAAGAAGGTCAGGTTCGGTGCGATGCGATGGCTCGCGGCCAGACAGATCTCGAGCAACGCTTCGACGTCGAGCCCGCGGCCGTAGCCCTGGTAGGCGACGGTGGCGTCGAAGAACCGATCGCACAACACGGTCGTCCCGGCCTTCAACGCGGGCGCGATGAGGTCGCTGACGAGCTGCGCGCGCGACGCGTTGACCAGCATTGCCTCGGCCAGCGGATCGACCGCGTACGCCGGGTCGATGAACAGCGCGCGGACGGCATCGCCGAACGGCGTCCCCCCCGGCTCGCGCGTCACCAGGATCCGCTCGCCACGCGCTTGCGCGTCGGCGGCCAGCGCCGCGATCAGGGTCGACTTCCCGGCGCCCTCGATCCCCTCAAACGTTAAGAGCACGCGCGGCCCTTCGCGTCCGGGGGGAACGACGCCCCCGTGCGGAACCAACGCGGGTGATGGACCGCTACCAGGCGGTGCGGGCTCGCTTCTCCCGGCGCCGATTCCTCGCTATCGCCGTGTCGTTTCCCGCGGCCTTCGTCTTCATCGTCCTGTGCGGTGACTTCACGCAACGCGAGGCGGTGGTCAGCGCCGTGTTGGCCGCCGTCCTGACCCTGTTGGTCCCGCTGGTCCAAACGGTCGCGCTGGGCCGCGCGCTGGCCCCGGTGCGGCGCGCGCTCACCGAGCACGTCGGCGACGCGACGGAGATCGCGTTGCGGCTGCGGCGTCTGGTGCCGCGCTTCGTGGTCGCCTGGGCGCTGACGTTCTTCGTCATCACCATCGTCGCGTGCGTCGGCGGTGACCTCGCCACCGGCCTCGAGCCGCAGCGCAACCTGGTCGTCGCGTTGGTCGGCGCGCTGGTCTGCTGGGCGATGTACGCCTCGCTGCTGAGCCTCGCCCTCGAAGAGGCGTTGGCCGGCTGGAGCGTGCTGGCCGCCGAGGCGCTGGGCAGCCAGCTCCCGCCACCGCAGGTGACCAGCGGCGGGATCGCCGGGCGGATCGCGCTGGTCATCACGGTGACCGTCCTGTTCGTCACCGCGGTGACCGGCGGAATCACGATCCGCGGCGGGGGCGGACCACTCGCTTTCGGACTGGCCGCCGCGATCGTGCTCGCCTACGCGTTCTTGGCGGCACGTTTCCTGGCCGACGCGATCGCCGTGCCGCTGGCGCGGCTCGCCCGCGCGCTCGACCGCGTCGCGGACGGCGACTTCGAAGCGCTCGCCGAGCTGCGCGCGTTGCCGCGCGCCCCGCACGAGACGGGCGTCGTGCTGCACGCGCTGGCCGGCGCCGAGTCCTCGCTGCGCGATGCGTCGCGCGCCGCGGTCCGCTTAGCCGACGGCGACCTCGCCACCACGATCGCGCCGCGCGGCGAAGGCGACTTCCTCGCCGCCGCGCTGGCTCGCCTGTTGACCTCCGTGCGCGAGGTGCTGCGCGACGCACGCAGCGCCGCCACCGCGCTCGACGGCGCGTCCTCGCACGCCGACGCGAACGCCGGGCGCCTGCGGGCCGTCGCCGGCGGGATCGCCGACGACCTGCAAGCGACCTCGGCCAGCGTCGAAGAGCTCGAGCGGGCGACGATCGAAGCCGGCGCCGCGAGCGTCGACGTCGCGCACGCCGTCGGGACCGTGCGCACCTCGGCCGATCGGCTCGAGGACCTGGTGCGCGATACGGCCGCCGCACTCGAGGAGCTCGCGACCTCGGTCGAGCGCAGCATCGAGATCGCCGCCACGATCCGCACGCTGGCCCACGCCGCTAAAGACGTCGCCGCCGAAGGCGGTCGGGCGCTAGCCGACGCCACCGGTTCGGGTGAGATCGCGGCGCGCGCGATGACCACCACGCTGGCCGGGATCGAGGCGCTGCACCAAGCCTCCGAACGGATCGGCGCGATCACCGAGACGATCGCCGAGATCTCGGATCAGACGAACCTGCTCGCGCTCAACGCCGCCATCGAGGCCGCCCGCGCCGGCGAGCACGGCCGCGGCTTCGCCGTCGTCGCCGACGAGATCCGCGGCCTCGCGTCGCGGGCCGCGCAAGCCAACGCGGAGATCGCCGCCGTCGTCCGCGACGTCCAGGTCCGCACCGGGAGCGCCGTCGCGTCGTCCCGCGAAGGCGACGTCGCGGCCCGCGCCGCGCGCGAGGCGACCGCGGCGGCCACCCGCGCGCTCGACGCGATCCGCCACGACATCGGCGAGGTCGCGCGCCAGCTCGACGACGTCGGCCGCGCCAGCGACGAACAGAAGAACACGACCGACGACCTGGTGCGCGCGACGACCGCCGTCCGCGAACAAGCCGCGCAGAACCGCGCCGTCGCCGAAAGCCTAACCAACCTCGCCGCGCACCTGGCCCGCGCCGCCGCCGAAGGCGCCGACGCGTCGACCCACACGCGTTCCCGCGTTACCGCCCTGGTGCAAGCCGGCGAGACCGTCGCCACCGAGGCCGCCGCGCTGCTCCACCTAACCGGCACGCTGCGCGGAGCCAGCTCCCGCCTCGGCACCGCCATCTCCCACTTCCACGACGGCAAGCCGAAGCTCCCCGAAGAAGACCGAATCGCGCTGATCACGCGCTAACAGCCGCACAATCACGATCGTGCCCGCCGTGGTCGTGCGCCGCTCCCGCGGCCCCGCCACCATCCCCTAAACGTCGGGCCCTTTGAAAATCTTGACCCGCCGATTCGGCTCGAGCCCAGTCGAGCGCGACTGCAAGCGATACCGCTCGGCGAGCTGGTGCTGCATCCGCCGAACGTACGACGTCTGCGGCGAAAGCTCGACCGACCGCGCGTCGAGCAGCACCTGGTAAACAGCCTCTTCGGCTTCCCGCATCGCGATCTCTTCGACGTCGAGCGTCGGCAGGTTGAAGACGTCCTTGAGGGCCGTCTGGATCTGCGTGGTCGTGTTGGTCTTGATCGAATAGATCGGGATGTTCTCGGCCGCGATCTGCTTGAGCCGGTCGGATTCCTTGCGCTCGAGCGTCTTGAGCGTCAGCACGACGTCGGCGTCGTCCCACTTGCGGGCGATCGAGGCGTGGACGCGCAGGTTGTGCACGGCCCGCTCGATCTTGTTGCGCGAGACGCCGTACGGGAAGATCATCAGCGGCTTGGATTCCTCGTCGACGTTCTCGCCGGCGACGCCGAAGAGCGCGCCGTCGTCGTCGCGTGGCTGCTGGGTGAGGGCGCGCACCTTCTCCGAGGCGATCGCCTCCGGGTTCGCCTGCTGGAGGATGTCGATCACGCCGCCGGCGGTCCGCTGGCGCACCTCGGGCTGCGGCGTGTACCCGCGCAGCAGCGCGTCGACCACGTCGGCGACGTTCTGATGGATCGCCAGCCGGTCGCGGTCCTGGATCTCGACCACGACGTCGAACGTCGGCGGCGCCTTGCGCTCGAGGACGGTCTTGCGGGTGCCGCGCCGGCGGGCTTCCTCATCGGAGAGGGTGACCGCGGCGATCCCACCCAGCAGGTCGGCCAGGGTCGGGTTCATCAGCAGATTTTCGAGCGACTGGCCGTGCGCGGTCCCGATCAACTGCACGCCGCGCTCGGCGATCGTGCGAGCGGCGAAGGCTTCCGCCTCGGTGCCGATCTCGTCGATCACGATGACCTGCGGCATGTGGTTCTCGACCGCTTCGATCATCACGTTGTGCTGCAGCTGCGGATTCGGCACCGGCATGCGCCGCGAGTGACCGATCCCGGCGTGCGGGACGTCGCCGTCGCCGGCGATCTCGTTCGAGGTGTCGACGATCACGACGCGCTTGCGGCCTTCGGCCAGCACGCGCGCGCACTCGCGCAGCATCGTCGTCTTGCCGACGCCGGGCCGCCCGAGCAGGCAGATCGACTTTCCGCTGCGGATCACGTCGAGCACGATGTCGATCGTACCGTAGACCGCGCGCCCGACCCGGCAGGTGAGCCCGACGATGCGCCCGGTGCGATTGCGGATTGCGCTGATGCGGTGCAGCGTCTGCTCGATCCCCGCGCGGTTGTCGCCGCCGAACGGCGAGAGCCGCGAGGTCACGTGCGCGATGTCTTCTGCCGTCACCGCCGCCTCGCCCAAGAAGACGAAGTCGTCTTCGAAACGCGCTTCCGGCGGACGGCCGAGGTCGAGCACGACTTCGATGACGCGGTCGAGGTAGGGGAGACGGACGAGCGCTTGGCGGATCCCGAGGGGGAAGATATCGAGGAGCTGCGTCAGCTCCCGGTTCGGCACGAAGGACTCGGCGTTAACGGCCAACGTGTCTCCTCGTCGACGTCTGTCGGTTGTCCATCGCCACTCCCGTCGTCGGTGAGCCGCGACGGGAGTGGGGCTTCCGCCCAGCCCGTTCGGATACCTGGAGCATCGTCATTTCAGATACCCCGCTTGAGCGCCGAACGTTACGCTCGGCCGCCCGCCCCTCGCCGCCCGGGCCGGTTGTGGGCGGGGCCACGGGCGAAGCGCCTCCGGCGGCGAACGCCGCGTGATGGCATTGCGCTACCTCGAAGACTATACGCCTGGGCTGTCGGCTGAGTTCGGCGAGATCAAGGTCGACGAGGACGCGATCCTGGCCTTCGCCCACCGCTACGATCCGCAGCCGTTCCACACCGATCCCGAGGCCGCGAAGCGCTCGACCTACGGCGGACTGATCGCGAGCGGCTGGCACACGTCGGCACTGATGATGCGCGTGATCGTCGAACACTTCGTCGACCGCGAGACGAGTTTGGGTTCGCCGGGGCTGGGTCCGATTCGCTGGCTGCTCCCGGTGCGGCCGGGCGACGTTCTGCGCGTGCGGGCCAGCGTCTTGGATGCGTGGCCCTCCTCGAGCAAGCCCGACCGGGGGACGGTGACTTTCGACGTCGACGTGATCAACCAGGACGGCGCGATCGTCATGCGGGTCGAGAACTGGCTGGCGATCGTCAAGTCGCGACCGGAGCCGGGCTGAGCGCCCGCAGCGCGGCGTCGTACTCGCGCGTCAACCGCGCGACCAGATCGCCGGCGGACGGGACGCGGTCGACCGCGCCGATCCCCTGACCCGAGCCCCAGATGTCGCGCCACGTCTTCGCCTCGCGCGTCGAGCCGAAATTCATCGTCGACGGGTCGCTCTGCGGCAGGTTTCCGGGATCGAGCCCCGTGGCCTCGATCGACCCGCGGAGATAATTTCCGTGCACGCCGGTGAACAGGTTGGTGTAGATGATGTCGGCGGCGCTTGACGCGACGATCATGTCCTTGTAGCGCTGGTCCGCCCGCGCTTGCGCGGTGGCGATGAAGGCCGAGCCGACGTAGGCGAAGTCAGCGCCCAGCACGCGCGCCGCGAGCACCGATCGGCCGTTGGCGATCGCCCCGGCCAGCGCGAGCGGGCCGTCGAACCAGGCCCGAATCTCCTGGACCAAGGCGAACGGCGACCAGGTCCCGGCGTGCCCGCCGGCGCCGGCGGCGACGGCGATCAGGCCGTCGGCGCCCTTCTCGATCGCCTTGCGCGCGAAGCCGACGTTGATGACGTCGTGCAGCACGACGCCACCGTACGCCTGGATCGCCGCGTTGATCTCGGGCCGAGCGCCGAGCGAGGTGATGACGATCGGGACGCGGTGCTTCACCACCACCTCGAGGTCGTGCATCAGCCGGTCGTTCGACCGGTGGACGATCAGGTTGACGGCGAACGGTGCCGCCGGGCGGTCGGGGTGGGCCGCGTCGTGCGCCGCCAGCGCGTCGGCGATGCGGGTCAGCCACTCGTCCAGGACCGGCGCCGGGCGCGCGTTGAGCGAGGGGAAGGCCCCGATCACCCCGGCCGTGCACTGCGCGATGACCAGCTCGGGCTGCGAGATGATGAACAGCGGCGCCCCGATGACCGGCAGCGCGAGGCGGGACGGATCGAGCGCGCCGGAGAGCTTAACGAGTCTGGCGGCGCAGCGTGCGCAGCGAGTCGGCGTAGGCCCCGAACCACAGGTCGAGGAGTTCGGCGTCGGACTTCTCGCGCATGCGCGGATCCTGCGCCGCTGCCGTGCGCAGGACGCCCAGAATACGCCGGTTGCTCAGCCGGCCGAATTTGTAGCGCAGCGTCCGCCGCGCAACTTCCTGCGCGTCCTCGCGGAGAACGCGTTCGAAACCACTCGCACCGAGGTCCATCGCGGGGCCTCCTCTCTGAGACCACCAAGCACCGCCACCCGCTAGCGGCGCCTCATTGACAGACCTATATTCCGCGAAACGTGGGCGGTTCCCGCACCGCCGGGCCCGGGGGCTTATCGATACGAGGCGATCCGGACGCCCGAGCTCGAGGCGCCGGCATAGGTCAGCGGCCGAGGGCCGGCCGGGTAGCCGTTCTGCTTGAGGATGTACGCCAGCACGACGACGTACTGAGCATGCGAGAGGCTGGCCGGATCGTTCATCGGCATGTTGGTCGTGATGTAGCCGAACAAGTCACCGACCGAGAGGTGGGTCTTCTGGCCGAGCGTCGTCATGTTGGGGCCCGAGAGCGGCGGCCCAGCCCCGCCCTCGAGCTGCGCGCCGTGACAGAGTGCACACTTGCCGGCGTAGACCGTCGCTCCCGCGGCGGCCTGGGCGGCGGTGTACAACGCCGGCGGTGCGCTCGCGGCGCGCGTCCCATCGGGACGGATCAGCGCGCAGGTCACGAGCGCAGCCGACACGGCGGCCGCGCCCAGCGCGGTCCGTGAGAACGCGGGCATGCAAGCTCCTCGAACGACCGATGGTGCCTTAGCGCACGACCTGCGCGCGCAGCTCGTCGAGATCCTCTAGCGTGTTCAGGGTGACCGCGTCGGCGATCGACGCGTTGCGCAGGCCGCTGGCGCCGCGCATCTTGCCGGCCAGCTCGTCCGAATGGTTGTAGCCGAAGATCGCCTTGTTGTGCGCGGCGATCTTCTCTTTGGCGATCGAGCCGCCGTTCTGATCGACCACCCACTGTTCGAATTGAACGTAGGTCGGCTTGGCCGTGCGGATGTACTCGATGACGCGGTCGCGGTTGAGCCCGAGCGCGTCGACCGTCATCTGGTCGAAGCCCTGGCCGCAGAAGTCATAGCCGTCGGCCAGAATGCCGGCCGACGAGAGCGTGAGTTTGGCCCATAGGCGCGGCAGGTGGACGGCGCCGAGCGGACCCGCCGTCCCCGAACTGATCAGGGGGACGACCTTCGTTCCGGTCGCGGTGTTCATGGGGCTCTCCCTTCCGAAGAAGCGATCATGCGGGGTTGAGATGGCGCGCGCGGCGCGAGGGGAAGGTCAGCTCGGCGACGCCCGACTTGTCGAGCGATTCGCCCAGACCGAGCTCGACGAGCCGGTCGTACTGCGCCTTCGTCGCGGCCGCGAGCGGGAGTTCGAGGTTCGCTCCGCGAGCGAGCTCGAGCGCGATGCCGGAGTCCTTGGCCGCGTGCGCGGCCGAGAAGTAGACGTCGTGCTCGCGGTTCTGCATGTCCTCGCCGTCCGTCTCGAGGACGCGCGAGTTGGCACCGGTCTGCGAGAAGACCTCACGCAGCATCGTCAGGTCCAGGCCCAGCGCCTCGCCCAGGCCCAGCCCTTCGGCGAGGCCCGCGGTGTCGATGTTCATGACCATGTTGACGAGCGCTTTGACCTGCGCGGCGCGGCCGGCCTCGCCGACGTAGCGCAGCGAGGCGCTCAGGTGCTCGAGCAGCGTGCGCAGCCGCTCGAAGACCTCGCGCCGCCCGCCGATCATCAGGTAGAGCGTGCCGTTGCGTGCCTGCGGAATCGAGCTGGCCATGCAGGCTTCGAGGCTGGCCGCGCCGCGCGCCTCGGCCCGCCGCTGCACCTCGACGTGCACCGACGGCGTGATCGTCGCGCAGTTGACGAAGGTCTTGCCACGCGCGTTCGCCAGCAGCGAGTCACCCGACTCGGCGAAGATCGCCTGCATCGCCGCGTCGTCCGTGACGACCGTGATGACGACGTCCGCGCCGGCGGAGACGTCGGCCAGCGTACCGATGACCCGCGCACCCGTCTCCTCGGCGACCGCCCGCGCGGCATCGGCGCGCAGGTCGTAGACGGCGGCGATCGGATAGCCGACGTCGTACAGGCGCAGCGCCATGTTGGCGCCCATTCGGCCGGCGCCGACCAGGCCGATGCGGGGCTTCGATGCTGCAGTCACGGTGGGTGTCGTGCTCCTATCGGGAGGCGACGTCGCTCGGCCGGTAGAGCCGAACGCCGTACGCGGCGAGGATGCCCGTCAACTCCGATTGGTGGCTGGCGATCACCTCGTCGAGCCGTGCCGCGAGCGTGTGGTCGTCGGGGCGCGTCGCCATCGCCATCGGAAAGGCGTATTGTTCGGGCGAGCCCTGCGAACGCGCGTTGGGGACCGCGACGACGACCAAGTTGTGCCGGCTGCGCAAGAAGTAGCCGATCGACGGCTCCCAGGTGACGGCGACGTCGATCCTCCCCTGCTCGACGGCGTCGAGGATCTCGGCCGGCGAGGCACCCGGGTCGTCGCCGATCTCGAACGGCTTGGCATGGGTGATCAGCGTGCGCAGCTTGAGCCCCGTCTCGGCCGGCGTATCGGTCTCGAAGCCGATCCGCAGGCCGCGCAGCTCCGGCGAGTCCATCGAGGTGATGTCGTAGTGCTTCGCCCGCGGATAGACGAAGACGTAGGACGAGACGTAGTACGGATGCGTGACCGCCAGACCGTCGATCGCATACGGGACGTCCATCACCACGTCGCAGCGTTTGGCGCGGAGCGTCTCGCGCAGGAAGCCATCGAAGCCGCCGCGCCCGCGCTCGGTGTCCCAGGTGAAGCGCACCCGTTCACCCAGCGCGTGACCGACCGCGAGCGCGACGTGGTTTTCGAAGCCGTCCCCGCTGCGGGCGGAGAACGGCATGTAGTCGGGATCGGCGCAGACGCGCAACACACCCTGCTGCACCCCGCTCGCGGCGCCGGAGGGCGGCGCCGCGAGCGTGAGCGCGAGGGCGGCTGCGAGCCAGCCGCTGCGTGCGAAGCGGCCGCTCACAATGAGAAGACGAGCAGGTCGCCGCCGAGGGTCGTGTACTGGGAGAGGTCGGAGGCGGCGTTGACCGCGCCCAGACCGGCCGTCGGCTCCGTCAAGCCGGCCGCCAGGCCGATCCCGGCCCAGCCACCGACACCCGAGAGGATCGCGACGTACTGTTTGCCGTCGTGCGTGTAGGTCATCGGGTTGGCGATGATCCCCGAGGGCACTTTGAACTTCCACAGCGGGGCGCCGGTCTTCGTGTCGATGGCTTTGAACCAGCCGTCCATCGTGCCGTAGAAGGCGACGCCGCCGTCGGTCGTCAGGACGCCGCCCCAGGCCGGGAAGCGCTCCTTGTCGGTCCACACGATGTGGCCGTCGGCGGGATCCCAAGCGATGACCGCGCCGCGGTTGCCACCGGGCCCCGGATACATCTTCACGATCGCGCCGACGAACGGGAAGCCGCTCTTGTACTTGACCGAGAAGGCCTTGTAGTCCATGCAGTTGTGGTTCGTCGGAACGATGAAGTAGCCGGTCTGCGGGTCGTACGACGCCGGCTGCTGATCCTTGTTGCCCATCGCCGCCGGGCAGATGTTATGCACGTTGACGCCGGCCATCGTCGCCTTGGCGGGATTGAGGATCGGACGGCCCGTCGCCATGTCGATCCCACTGGCCCAGTTCACCGACGGATCGAACTTCGTCGCCAGCAGCAGCTTGCCGTTACGCCGGTCGAGCTCGTAGCCGAAGCCGTTGCGGTCGAAGTGGACCAGCACCGGGACCGTCTCCCCGTTGCGCTGGACGTCGACCAGGATCATCTCGTTGATGCCGTCATAGTCCCACTTGTCGTGCGGTGTCATTTGGAACGCCCACACGGCCGCTCCGGTCTCCGGCTTGCGCGCGAAGATCGTCATCGACCACTTGTTGTCGCCCGGGCGCTGGCTGGGATTCCACGTACCGGGGTTGCCGGTGCCGTAGTAGAGCAGGTCCAACTTGGGGTCGTAGGAGTACCAGCCCCAAGTCGTGCCGCCGCCGACTTTCCATTGATCGCCTTGCCAGGTCGAGACGCCGGCATTGTGCGGCCCGCTGAAGTTCGAGCCGATCAGGACGTCGGAGTCCGGCCCCTCGCTGAACGCACGCCAAACCATGTGGCCGGTGGCGAGATCGAGGCCGGTCAGGTAGCCGCGCACACCGAACTCACCGCCGGAGACGCCGACGATGACGCGGTTGCCGACGACCAGCGGCGCGGCGGTCGTCGTCTGTCCGCGCTCGGGGTCGTCGTTCTTGAAATTCCACACGACGCGCCCGGTCGCCGCGTCGAGCGCGAGGATCTGACCGTCGAGCGCGGCCGCGATGATCTTTCCGTCGGCGTACGCGACGCCGCGGTTCACCAGGTCGCAGCAGGCGACCGAGACCGCAAACGGATCCTCTTTGGGCGTGTACTGCCAGCGAATGTGGTAGTCGCCCAGGTCGACCGCGAAGATGTGGTTCGGATACGCGCTCTCGAAGTAGAGCGTGTCGCCGATGACCAGCGGCTGACCCTCGTGACCACGCGTCGCACCGGTCGACATCGTCCAGGCGGCCTTGAGGCCGGAGACGTTCTGCGTGGTGATCTGGGTGAGCGTGCTGTGGCGCGTGTTGGCGTAGTTGAGGCTGGGCATCACCCACTGGTTGGGATCTTCGCTCAACGCCGCCAGCGAGAGCTGGGAGTGCGTGCCGGTTCGCGTTTGGGCGACCGTCTGCGCGCTGGATTGCGCGGGCTGCGCTTGATGCGCACCCGCCCGGGTGACGGCGAAACCGCCGACCAGGGCGCTGCCGGACAACGCCGCCACCAGGGCGACGGCGAGAGCCTGACGCTTCATGATTGCCGCCTTTCGATACATAAGAATCGGGCGGTCCGGACAGCTTTTACGATAGGACCCGGAGCGGCAAGCGACAAGTCATCCACTTGGTGGAGGGCTCTTTCTCCACCGATGCGATCACAAGGAGACAAACTCCATGATCGGTGCGGGTGCAGGTAAGCTGGAGAGCAGTCGGATAGCCCAGCAAGGCGTGGTGACGGTTGCCGTCGTTGCCGATCGGTCGACGACGCGCGAGGCGATCGTGCGCGTCCTGGCGACCGACGCCGACCTGCGCGTGGTCGGCGAGGCGGATGACCCGGCGGCGGGCCTCGACCTACTGGCCGCGACCCGGCCGCGCGTCGTGCTGGTCAACCTGCGGCTGGGCGGGGTCGACGCGCCGGGCGTCGTCTTCATCCGCACGGTCAAAGAACGCTACCCCGAGATCGGCGTTCTGTCGCTCAAGCGCCGGGTCGACGAGCACCTCTTGCGCACCGCGCTGGACGCCGGCGCCGACGCCTGCTGCCTAGCGACGACGCCGGAGAACCGCCTGCGCAGCGCGATCAAGGCGGTCGGCGAGGGCGCGACCTGGCTCGATCCCGAGATCTCCCGGATCTTGCTGCACCCGGTGAAGCCGCCCGCCGAGCCGCCCCGCGGCGTGGCGATCGCGCACCTCTCACCGCGCGAGCTGGACATCCTGCGGCTGGTCGCCGAAGGCTACACGAACGACGAGATCGCGACCTCGCTACGCTGTTCGGAGGCGACGATCAAGACCCACTTGATCCACCTCTTCCGCAAGCTCGACGTGCACGACCGCGTCAGCGCCGCCGTCGCCGCCCTCCGCCGCGGCATCGTCTGAGTGGGTTCGGCTACGCCGAACCCGTCGCGTTCGGCCTGCGGCCGAGCCGCCCAAAGGAAGTTCTTAGCGGACGACGCGGATGAAGCGGAGCTCGTCGTCGTACGGGCCCTGCATCTTGACGCCGGCCTTCTTCTCGAGCGTCAGGTAGTCGATCGCCTCGGGAGTGATCTCTTCGCCCGGCGAGAGGACGGGGATCCCCGGCGGATAGGGTGTGATGACCTCGGCGCAGATTCGCCCGGCCGAGGCCTTGAAGGGGACGAACTCGGTCGAGGCCAGGAACGCGTCGCGCGGGATCAGCCGAATCGGCGGGATCGCGGGCAGATGATAGGTGCCGGTCTTCAGGCGGCGGTCGAGGACGCCCGACGGCGAGAAGATGTCGACCGGGCGGTCCTCGCGCGCCAGCTCGCGCACGCCGTAGACCAGCGCGTCCGACGCCTCGGCCGTCGTGCCGATCGTGTAGAGCGCGACGACGTTGAACAGATCGGCCAGCTCGACCTGGACGTTGTACCGGCGGCGCAAGATCTCTTCCGCCTCGTAGCCGGTGTAGCCGAGGTCCTTGACCGTGATCGTGATCTTGGTCGGGTCGAGATCGAACACGCCCGGCCGGCCCTCGAGCTCTTCTCCGAAGCAGTAGACCTTCGGGATCTCGTTGAGCGCGGTGCGCGCGCGGTCGGCGAGCTCGAGCGTGCGCGAGAGCAGAGCCGGCCCGTCGAGCGCCATCTGCCGGCGCGCGACGTCGAGCGAGGCGACCAGCACCAGATTCGGGCTGGTCGAGAGGAAGAGCTTATAGACGGCCTTGAGGCGGTCCAGGCGAATCCGGTTGCCGCGCACGTGCAGCATCGCCGTCTGCGAGAGCGAGCCGAGCATCTTGTGCGTCGAGTTGATGCAGATGTCGGCGCCGGCTTGCATCGCCGAGAGCGGCAGCGCCGGGTGGAAGTGGAAGTGTGGACCCCACGCCTCGTCGACCAGCACCGGAATGTCGTGCTCGTGCGCAACGGCGACGATCCCCTCGAGGTCGGCGGCGACGCCGTAGTAGGTCGGCGAGACGATGTACACCGCGCGCACGTCGGGCTCGCGCGCCAACGTCTCGCGCACGGTCTGCGGCGTGACGGTGTGGTCCATGTGCAGCGCCTCGTCGACCTCGGGCTGCATCCACACCGGCGTCGCACCCGACATGATCAAGCCGCCCATCGCGCTCTTGTGGCAGTTGCGCGGCAGCGCCAGCTTGTCGCCGGGGTTGAGCGCCGCCATCATCATGCACTGGTTGCCGCTGGTCGAGCCGTTGATCAGAAAGAAGCTCTGATCGGCGCCGAAACAGGCGGCGGCGAGGTCCTGCGCCTCGACCAGCGCCTCCTCGGGCTGCAGCAGGTCGTCCAACCCGCGGATCTGGGTCAAGTCGATCGCCAACACGTTGTCGCCGACGAAGTCGCGGAAGGCCCGTTCCATCCCGATCCCCTGCTTGTGACCGGGCGTATGGAACGGGATGACGCCCGCGTCGACGTAGTCGAGCAGGACCTGGAAGTACGGGGCGCGCGTCTGGTCGAGCGCGGGCGCGCGGGGGTCCCGGGTCGTCACAACGCGAGGGAGTATACCGTGCGGGAGGTCCGCCCGTCGATGCCCTTCGGCGGCCCGATTGCCTTTGGCGTCAGCCGGCGGTTGCGGCCGCGCCCGACCCGCGCAGCCCGCGGCGGACCGCACCCTGGGCCGGCTGCGCCGTCGCGGCGTCGGGCATCACGGTCAGTCGGATATAGAGCCCACCCTGGCCGCGGGTGGTGACCTCGCGCAGTCGCGCCTCGCGGTCGTAGACGACGCGCACCCGGCGGCGCGCGTCGAAGGTCGAGCGGTCACCCGTCTCGGGATCGACGCGGACCGGCAGCGGCACGTCGCCGAAGGCTTCGACGAAGCTGTCGACGGCGTCCCGACTGATCTCGATGGTCACGAACCCGTTCGAGTAGCGCAACGCCAGCTCGGGGACCTCGCGGTTCTCGACCGGCTCGAGCCGCTGGCGGCGGCGCATGATGCCCAGCCGCTGCGGCGCGGTGGGGGTGCGTTCGACCCGACGGATCATCGGTTAGGCGCCCCGCTGGGCGGCAGCAGCCCGCGTTCGACCGCGAGCGCGGTCAACGTGGCGCGCGCACTGCGCTCGGCGTCGTCGGCGGTGCGCAGTGCCTGGGCGATCTCGCCGGCCGTGGCGCGACGCCGATACAAGGAGCGGCCCGCCGCATCCGTCACCGTGATCCAGGCTTCCATCTTACCGGCCGTCCATGGCGGGCATCCGCTAAGCCTCGATCTTTTCTTCGATCGAGACGTTGTAGAGGAAGAGGAACTTCTTCCACTCACCCGGCAGCGTGTTACGCTTCACACGGATCCATGGTATATACTTCGGCGCTTTGGGCTTGCGCTTGAGCAGCATGTTCGCGTGTTCGGGCGTCCGGTTGTTCTTGCGGTTGTTGCAGCGCATGCACGCGCAGACCAAGTTCTCCCAGGTCGAGGGACCGCCTTTGCTGCGCGGCACGACGTGGTCGACCGTCATCATCCGCTCGCCCTTGATCCCGCAGTACTGGCAAGTGTAGTCGTCGCGCAACAGGACGTTCTTCTTGGTCAGCGCGACTTTCTGCATCGGTCGCTTGATGTAGTAGAGCATGCGGATAATCGACGGCAGGCGCATCTCGTACCGGGTCGACTTGAGGATCTCGTCGCGCCGGTGGACGATCTCGGCCTTGCCCGAGAAGATCAGCTTTACAGCGCGCTGGAACGAGGTGATGTTCAGCGCCTCGTAGGTGAAGTTGAGCACCAGGACGTCGTTCACGTTCGCCCCCGAACGCCCGAGCGCGACCGGCCACAAAGCGAGAAGCGAGGCATCAGACCGCCTCGCTTCCGTACAGGATGACGACGTGGAGCCGTGGACTGCGAGATCCGCTCCACTGGGCCGGCCTACGCCGTGGGGCAGAGCCGCCGGACAACGCCACCATGCTGGTTGGCTTCGCCTCGTACGGTACGGCGCCCCTGGTGGGTTCGGCTGCGCCGAACCCGTCGCGGTCCTCGCTGCGCTGCGGTCCGCCTAGGCCGCGGGGGCGGCGTGTGCGGCGGCGACCAGGGCCAGGAAGTAGGCATGGACGCGGTCGTCGCCGGTCAACTCGGGGTGGAACGAGGTGCCCAGGACGTTCCCCTGGCGCACCATCACGACGTGCCCGTCGCGCTCGGCCAGGGTCTCGACCGCCGGTCCGGTGCGCTCGATCCAGGGCGCCCGGATGAAAATCGCCGGAAAGGGCTCGGGGCCTAGGGCCGGGATCGTGAGCGCAACCTCGGCCGAGTCGACCTGCCGTCCGAAGGCGTTGCGGCGCACGGTCACGTCGAGCACGTCGAGCGTCGGCTGGGGCAGATCGGCGACGTCGTGGGCCGCGACGATCAGCCCCATGCAGGTCCCCCACAGGGGCATCCCGGCCAGCACGCGCGCGCGCACCGGCTCGGTCAGCCCGAACCTCGCCAGCAGCCGGATCACCGTCGTCGACTCGCCGCCGGGGATGACCAGCGCGTCGACCCGGGCCAGGTCGGCCGGGGTACGCACCTCGAGCACCGGCGCGCCGGCGCGCTCCAGCGCCGCCCGGTGCTCGACCACGTCCCCCTGCAGCGCCAGGACGCCGATGAGGGCAGCAGGCGCGGACACCGTTGAGCTTATACTCCGCGGGTCGAGAGCATTTGGGACGGGGCGAGCGTGCGCAGGTCGAGCCCGTCCATCGCCTTCGCCCCCTCCGGGATCGACTGGTGGGCGCGCAGCACGACCTCGGGGTCCTGCCAGTGCGTCGTCGCGTCGACGATCGCGCGGGCGAACGCGGCCGGGTCGGTCGACTTGAAGATCCCCGAGCCAACGAAAATCCCCTCGGCCCCGAGTTCCATCATCAGCGCCGCATCGGCCGGCGTCGAGACGCCGCCGGCGCAGAACAGGACGACCGGGAGCTGCTTGGCCGCCGCGACCTCGCGCACCAACTCCAGCGGCGCGCCCAGGTCGCGGGCGCGCACGACCAGCTCCTCCTTCGGAGCCGCCGCGAGCTGCGCGATCCCGTCGCGGATCGCCCGCATGTGGCGGACCGCCTCGACGATGTTGCCCGAGCCGGCCTCGCCCTTGCTGCGGATCATCGCGGCGCCCTCGACGATGCGCCGCAGCGCCTCGCCCAGGTCGCGCGCGCCGCAGACGAACGGCACCGTGAAGGGCTGCTTGTCGAGATGATAGAGATCGTCGGCCGGAGTGAGGACCTCCGATTCGTCGATGAAGTCGATCCCCAGCGCTTGCAGTTGGCGGGCCTCGCCGAGGTGCCCGATGCGGACCTTGGCCATGACCGGGATCGTGACCGCGTCCATGATGCGCCGGATCAGCGCCGGGTGGCTCATCCGGGCGACCCCGCCGTCGGCCCGGATGTCGGCCGGGATGCGCTCGAGGGCCATCACGGCGACCGCGCCGGCCTCCTCGGCGACCTTGGCTTGCTCGGGGGTGACGACGTCCATGATGACGCCGCCCTTGAGCATCTGCGCCAGACCGCGCTTGACCGTCTCGGTCCCCGTTTGCTTCGTCTGTCCGTTCATAGCCACCCCATTGTCCCGCTCGCACCAGCCCGTATCAATGAAGACAATAGGGACGCTACGAGGGTGGCACGCCGGGGACGGGCGCCGAGGTCGGCTCGTCGGTGGCGTCCGGCGAGTGGGAGATCAGCGGCACCGGGAGCGGCGGCGAGGTGTACGGCCGAACGGTCGGCGTGGCCGAAGGCGTGGGCGTCGGGCGCGGGGTGGGCCGAGGCGTCGGCGGCGGCGGCGTGATTCGGGGGTCGGGGAAGGCTGGGTCGGTCGCGATCGAGACGACCTGCAGGCGCTTCCAGTCGCGCAGGTTCCCCGGATCGGTCGCGCTGGGCTCGGGGACGGGCGTGATCACGCTCCCCGCGAGCGGCACTCGCTGCTCTGACTGAAGGAGCACTCGGTCGCCCACTTGCTGACCGATCAGGATCGAGACCACCAGGACGACCGCGCCGGCGACCAGGAGCACCGAGAGCCCGGGGCGACGACGGGGCGGCACGGCGCCGGGCTTCGGTCAGGCCGGGGCGGCCGCCTCTCGCTCGCGCGTCCCCATCGCGTCGAGCAGGAGCGGGTCGCCGATCTGCAGTTCGACCATCCGGCCGGCCTCGGCCCGGCAGCGGTAGGTCTGGCCGCGGAAGTGCAGCACGACGTCGCGGGGCCGCTCGAGGTCGTTGCAGACGAAGATGCGCACCCCACCGGTCGCGTCCTCGAAGGCGACCGCGGCGACTTCGAGCGGGGAGGTCCGGACTTCGTCCGAGACGTCCCGGCCGGCGTAGTAGACCCGGTACGGCTCGTCGGCCGAGGCGAAGTCCATGTCGCCGACGACGATCTCGCGCTCGGCGTCGATGACGTAGCTGTGGCGCCGGCCACCCCAGTGCACCCGCACCGCCGCGGCCCAGGTCCACTCCGGCGGGAGCAGCGGGGCCAGGTGGGGGCGACCGCTGGTGCGATAGCCGTCCAAGCCGCAGACGGTCTCGGCGACGGCCCACAGGTATTTGGCGCTGGTCCACGGTGAGAGGTACATCCCGCGGTTGGTCAGCGAACCGCCGTCGAACCACTCGGCGAACTGGCCCGGTACCGTATTGCGCGGCGCACCGGCCTCCATCGTCGCGTAGACGGCCTCCAGCCAGTGCGCCGCCTGCCCCGGCTCGCCGTTGCGCGCCAGCGCGACGGCGTACCACAGGGTGAGGTCGGGCCAGACGCCGCCCAGCAGGCCGAAGCCGTGCGAAGGGAAGTACCAGGCGTCGGCGGTCGAGATCGTGCGCAGCCCGACCGGCGTCGTGAAGTCGGCTTCGCCCAGCCGCCGCAGGATCGCCGCGCGCACGCGCGGTTCGGCGACCTCGAAGAGCACCGGGAAGACCTCGTCGGCGGTGAAGTCGTCCTGATAGTGCCCTTCCTTGTCGTAGTTGAGTACGAACGCGCCGGTGTCGGCGTTGAACAGCTGCGCCAACATCGCCTCGCGCAACGCCGAGGCGGCGCTCGAGTACCGCTCCCACGCCGCGCGGTCGTCGACGATCGCCGCCAGCCGCGCGGTCGCCTCGAGCGCGAAGTAGGCTTCGGCGTTGATCTCGGTCACGGCGCCGTCGAGCGTGTAGTACGGGATGATGTTCCGCCACGACGTGATGCCGAACATGTCGACGCCGGCGGCCTTGCAGAACAAGAGGCCGTTCCCGTCACGCTGGGAGAGCATGTAGTCCGCGATCTTGGTGACGGTCGGAAAGACTTCGCGCAACCAATCCTCGTCGAGCGTCGCGTTGAAGTGGTGCAGGATCGCGATGATGTGCAACGGCGTGTCGTCGTTGACGTTGAGGTCGTAGGCCGTCTTGAATCCGCCGACACCGCGCACGTACTCGACGACCTGACCGCTGGGCTCCAGAAAGCGGTTGAACAGCTCGATCGCCGCACGCGAGAACTCGGGCAAGAAGTAGTCGTAGCCGTGAACGAACCACGACGTGTCGCGCGAGACCAGGATGTCGGAGGGCGGCGAGTTGGTCGAGCCCCAGCCCTGCGGATAGTCCTTGATGACCCGCAGCATGTTGGCCTTGGCCCAGACGACGCCGCGGTTGATCGCCGGCGCCGGCGTGAGCAGCCGCGCGTCGCCCAGCTTTGCGGCGTAATAGCGCTGCGTCGCGGGCAGCGCATCGGGGTCGTGCAGGAGCTGCTCGAGCACCGGCTTCGAGCGCGCATCGCCATCCTTGTGGAACACGACCGCCAGGCGCAGTGACTCACGCCCGCCCGGCGCGACCTCGAGCCGGTACTCGAAGGCCCCGAAGATGCGGCTGCTGGCGAACTCGGCCAACTGCGGCGTGACCTCGTCGAGGTGCTCGTGCGCGCGCAGCGCGCCCTCTTTCATCCCCTGCAGCAGCGTCTGCTCGCGCAACGCGACGACGGCCGCGCGCGGCGTGCGCGATCCACCCCACCAGCGCACCGCGCCGGACTCCTCGCCGTACGAGCGGATGAAGCGCTCCCCGGCGCTGGCCCGCACCTGCTTTTCCGGCTCGCCGTAGAAGCGCTGCCCGATCAAGAGCGCCCAGGGGAAGATTTGCACGCTGACCGGCGCCGCGGCGCCGTTGTAGATCGCGATGTCGACGACGAACGCGACGACCCGGTTGTGCGCCGGTCCGTGCGGAACGTAGAACGTCTCGCTGACGTGGACCTCGGGCGCGATGGTGAACTCGGCGATCTGCGCGTAGGGCAGGAAGGTGAAGTCGCGCACGATCTGCGGCGGGAAGAGCGTCGCGCCGCCGGCCGCTCGGTACGCGATCTGGTGGGCACCGAAGATGATCTGGTCGGAGTCCGCGTCCCACAGACCACGGATCCCGCCCTTGGGCGTCGACGAGGCGAACGTCTTGAAGTTGCCCAGCGTCAGCCCGAACGGTGTCTGGTCTTCGCGGAGCACGTACGCGCACAGCTCGTTGCGTTGCGCGTCGAAGGTCGTTCCCACAGCGTGATCCTGTACCCGCCGCTGCGGGCCGCGGCCTCCCAGAGTCCGGGGAAGGAGCGGCGCTCGGACGAACGGGAGGTGCGGTGACGCTGCTCGCGCCGGCCAAGGTCAATCTGACGCTGGAGATCCTCGCGCGCCGCGATGACGGCTACCATGCGCTGCGTAGCGTGATGGTCCCGATCGCGCTGGCCGACGAGCTGACGATCGAGCCCGCCGAGCGCTTCACCTTCGCCTGCGAGCCGCCGGCGCTGACCGCCGACAACCTGGTCGTGCGCGCGTTGGGCCGGCTGGGGCTGGCGGATGCACCGCTCGCCGTCACGCTACGCAAGCGCATCCCGGTCGGCGCCGGGCTCGGTGGCGGCTCGAGCGATGCCGCGAGCGTCCTGCGCGCGGCGATGGAGGGCACCTTCGGCGCGCTCGGCGCCGAACGTGATTGGGTCGCCGACGCCCGCGCGCTCGGCTCCGACGTCCCGTTTTTCCTGGTCGAGGCACCGGCGCTGGTCGAGGGTACCGGCGAGCGGGTGACCGCGCTCGGCGCACCGCCGCCGTGGTGGGTCGTGCTGGCCGTCCCCGCCGTCGGGGTCGCGACCGGCGCGGCCTATGCGCGCTTGGCGCAACTGCGCGCCGAAGCGCCGCCGCCGGTGCGCGCGCGCAGCGACTCCGTGACGATCCGCTGCGGCCAGGCGTTGCAACGCCACGACTATGACGAGGTCCTGGCGACGATGAGCAACGATTTCGAGCCGGTGGTTCGGGCGGGGCAACCCGCCGTCGACGCGACGCTGCGGGCGCTCACCGCCGCCGGCGCGCCCGGCCGCGCGATGCTCTCGGGCTCCGGTGGCGCGTGCTTCGCGTTGCTCGCCGGCGCGAACGAGGCCCGCGAGCTCGCCGACCGATTGCGCGCGCCGGCCGATACGACCGTGCACGTGGTGCCGTTCGCCGCGAGCGCGACGTTCGTGGATTCGCCGGCGTGAACGTCGTCGACGCCGTCGTGCTGGCCGGTGGGCCGCCCGACGCCGTCGCGGCGCTGGAGCCCGGCGCGCCGAACAAGGCCTTTGTCTCGGTCGGCGGCATCCCGCTGGTCGCGCGCACGATCGCCGGACTGCGCGCCTCGGCCCGGATCGACCGGATCGTCGTCGTCGCGCCGCCCGCGGCGGCCGCCCATCCCGCGCTGGCCGGCGGGAGCGAGGTACGCGGCGATGGTCCGAAGATGTTGCAGAGCCTGCGCTCGGGTCTGGCCGGTTTCACCGAGGACGCGCTGGTCTTGGTCGCGGCCTCCGATTTGCCGGCCCTCGACGCCGCGGCGGTCGACGAATTTCTCGACCTGGCCTCGGAGCGCCAGCTCGACGTCGCGTACGCCTGCCTCGAGCGCCGCTGGCACGTCGCCGCCTACCCCGAGTTCCCCCACACCTGGGCGCGGATGCGCGAGGGCCGCTTCTGCGGCGGCGGTTTGGTCGCGCTGCGGCCGCGCGTCCTGGATCGGCTGACCACGCTGCTGGACCGGCTCGGCGCGGCACGCAAGTCGCCGCTGCGGCTGGCCGCCCTGTTCGGCTGGGACGTGGCGGCACGCTTCGCGCTGGGGCGTTTGGCGATCGCCGAGGCCGAAGCGCGCGCGGCGCGGCTGCTCGGCGGCGCGCGCGTCGGCGCGATCCTCTGCACGCAGCCGCAGGTCGCGCTCAACGTGGACCGCGTCGCCGACGTCGCGCGCGCGAACGCCCGCTTCGGCGCCTAGCGAACCCCCGGCCGGCCGCGCCGACCGGACTGGCCGCCCGCGGGAGCCCGCCCCGGCCAGCCGGCCCGGGCGGGCGGGCGTGACGCTCGGCACACCACCGGCCACCGCCCAGGTGGTGGAGATAGCGCCGCGTTGAAGAGAGTGGGCGATGAGACTTCGGGGAAACCCGGCGCGTTTTCAGTCTCTTCTCAGCCGGGATGGGCACCGTAGCGACATGCGCACCCTGACGGTGCTCTGCGACCGCGTCGGTGACGACGGCGGCGCCGAGCGATATTGGGAGACGGTCCTGCCCGGCCTCCTGCGTCGTGGCGTTCGCGTTCAGCTGCTGGGACGATTCGTCTCGGCCGGCGCGTCGCGCTTCGGTACGGTCGCGCACGAGGTCCGCTGGGGCGGCGAGGACGACGCGCCGTCCGGCGCCGCGGCGCAGGCCGTCGCCCAAGCGCTGCGGGCCGAGCCGCCCGACGCGATCCTGACCGCGAACGTGTTCGACACCGCCGTCCTGGACGCGGTCCGCGCGGCCGGCCCGCGCTGGCTGGTCCGCCTGCACGACCACCGAGCCTTCTGCCCCACCGGCGATCGCGTCTATCCGCAGTTCGAAGCACCCTGCGCGGCCGCGATGGGGAACGCGTGCCGCGCCGCCACGCTGCTGCGCGGCTGCGTGCACGGTCCGCGCGCCTCCTCGTTCGAGCGCATCAGCGCGCGCGAGGCCGTCCGCGACCGCCTGACGCAGGCCGACGGCGTGCTCGTCGCGAGCCGGCACATGCAGACCATCTGCCGCACCAACGGCGTCGCCGCGGAGCGGATCGCGATCGCACCCTCGCCCCTCCCCGACGAGGCGTTCGCGGACCGGCCGTCCGAGCCGACCGGGCGCAGCATCGTGTTCGCTGGGCGGCTGACGCCGCGCAAGGGCCTCTGCTCGCTGGTCCGTGCGCTGGGACGCCTCCCGGCCGCGCTGCGCCCACGGCTGGTCGTTGCGGGTGAAGGCGCGGTGGAGGAGCAGGCCGCGCGCGCCGAAGCCGCCCGCCTGGGCGTCACGGTCGAGTGGCTCGGCCGCGTCGGCGCGGCCGATCTCCGCCGCGCGATCGACGACGCGCTGGCCGTCGCGGTCCCCTCGCTGTGGCCCGAACCGTTCGGACTGGTCGGGATCGAGGGTCAGGCGCGCGGTCGTCCCGCGGTCGCCTACCGGGTCGGCGGGATCGAGGACTGGATCGCCGACGCCGGGATCGCGGTCCGCCGCGGCGACGAGGCCGCGCTGGCCGAGGCGATCCGTTCCGTCCTCGACGGCGAGAATTGGGGCTCGCTTGCCAGCAATGCACGCACACACGCCGAAGCGTATCGCCTCGACGCGCATCTCGACCGGCTCTTGCAGCTCTGTGATGCTGCGTAGCCGATACAACTGCAACGAAAGGACCGTGGGACGATGAGAATCCTGGTGATCGGCGGCGACGGCTACTGCGGGTGGGCCACGTCGCTTCACCTGTCGAGCCGCGGTCACGACGTCACCATCATGGACAGCCTGGTGCGCCGCGAGTGGGATCGCGAGCACGGGTTGGACTCGCTCGTCCCGATCGCGTCGGCACGCCGCCGCGTCGAGAAGTGGAAGCGCCTGACCGGGAAGACGATTCGCTTCGAGCGCGCCGACGTCACCGACTACGAAGCTCTCTGCGGCGTGATGGAGAGCGTCGCTCCCGATGCCGTCGTCCACTTCGGCCAGCAGCGCAGTGCCCCGTTCTCGATGATCGACCGGGAGCACGCGGTCCGCACGCACCTCAACAACACGATCGGTAACATGAACGTCCTGTGGGCGCTCCACGAGCGCGCGCCGCAGACGCACCTGGTGAAGCTCGGCACGATGGGCGAGTACGGCACGCCCAACATCGACGTCGAGGAAGGTTTCATCACGATCGAGCACAACGGGCGCACCGACACGCTCCCGTTCCCCAAGCAACCCGGTTCGTTCTACCATCTCACCAAGGTCAGCGACAGCGACCAGATCTACTTCGCCTGCCGGGTTTGGAAGCTGCGCGCGACCGACCTCAACCAGGGCATCGTCTACGGCACGTTCACCGAGCAGACCGCGGCCTCGAGCGTGCTCGCCAACCGCTACGATTACGACCACGTCTTCGGCACCGTGCTCAACCGCTTCTGCGTCGAGGCCGCGCTCGGTCACCCGTTGACCGTCTACGGTCGCGGCGGGCAGACCCGCTCGTTCTTGGATATCCGCGACACGGTGCGCTGCATCGAGATCGCCGTCACCAATCCGGCCCAGGCCGGCGAATACCGCGTCTTCAACCAGTTCACCGAGATGTTCAGCGTCCAGGAGCTGGCCGAGCGCGTCACTCGCGTCGCCGGCACGCTGGGGCTCGAGTGCACGATCGCGCACATCGCCAACCCGCGGAGCGAGCGCGAGGAGCACTACTACAACTGCGTCAACACGAACCTCCGCTCGCTGGGACTCGAGCCGACGCTGCTCCACGACGACACGATCGCGGGCCTGATCCGACAGGCGGCCGAACACCGCGACCGCATCGACCTGCGGCTGATCCCCCCGCGCGTCGAGTGGAACCGCCAAGACCCGCCCGCCCCGCTGCGCGCCGCCGCGTCGTAGATTAACTCGGCGCGCCGCTCCAACGGGGGAACAGGGCGGCGTCGATTCCGAATTGATCGAGGGCTTTGCCGACGGTGTGATTGATGATGTCCTCGACGGTGCGCGGACGCGCGTACCAGCCCGGGATCGGCGGTAGGATGACCGCTCCCATCTCGGCGAGTTGCACGAACGTGCGCAGGTGGCCGAGATGGAACGGCGTCTCGCGCACGACCAGGACCAGGCGCCGCCGTTCTTTGAGGCAGACGTCGGCCGCGCGAACCAAGAGGTTCGCGTTGAAGCTGTAGGCGATCGCCGAGGCCGTCCGCATCGAGCACGGGATGACCAACATGCCGTCGGTGACGAACGAGCCCGAGGAGATCGTCGCGGCCAGATCCTCGTCGGTGTGGACGACGTCGGCCAGCGACTCGAGATCGGCCGCGGTCAAATCGGTCTCGAGCACGATCGTCCGCCGCGCCTGCTGCGAGACCACCAGATGGGTCTCGACGTCGGGGACCGCCCGCAGCGCGCGCAGCGTCGCGAAGGCGTAGACACTGCCGCTCGCCCCCGAGACTCCGACGATGATCCGTCTCTTTGCCACCGTCCACCCTTTCCACGCGCGTCCACAGATTCCAGGGACGCTGGTGGATACCGGGGGGCGCCTCGTGCCGCCGACCGAAGCTCGGCAGGTGCTCCTGGTCGACGAACGGCGCTTGCCGGCAGACGACGCGATCGCGCCGGCCGCCCTGCTGACCCGGCTGGTCGGCCGGCGCGTGCTGGCGGCGAGCGAGCGGCGCGCGATCGTGCGCCGAATGGCGGCGACGCGCGAGGACGTTGCTCTCCCGCCGCACGTGCGCCGCAGCTCCTCGCTCGCGGCCCGCGTCGTCGAGGCGCTCGACCGCGGCCCCGTCCCGGCCCAGCTCGAACCCTTGGCCGGCCACGTCCGCACGCTGACGGCGTTCGCCGACGCGCTCGACGTGCGCGGTGCGCTGCGCGCGGCGCTGGGCGGTGCGCACGCGCTGGGGACCGACCTGTTGCGGGTCGACGCCGCGCTGCTGGGCGAAGCCGACGACGCCTTCGCCTGGCGCCGGCTCGCCGTCGAAGCGGGGATCCCCTTCGAGATCGTCGAGCTGGGGCCGCCGGTACCGCCGCCGCTCGACCGCGCCGCGCTCGCCGGCGTCGTCGCGCTGCTGCGCTTCGCGCAGTCGGGGAGCGACGCCGACGCGCGCCGCGCGCTCATCGCGCCGCAGAGCGGTGTGGCCGCGGACGAGGCGCGCACGCTGCTCGCGACGGCCGGCGAACGGGCCGATCTGCTCGAGTTGATCGCGCGCGGCGCGGTCGCCCCCGCGACGCGCTTCGCGCAAGGCCTGGCCGGCCTGCGCGCGGCCTATCGTGCACCCGACGCCACGCCGATCAGCGTGCTGGCCGCGCTGCGCTCGGCCTTCCCGATCGCGCACGGGCCGACCGGAGCGGCGCTGGAGCGCGTCGCGCGCGACTTCGACGCGGCCCGCGCGTTCGTCGACGCCTGGGAGGCCGACGACCTGATCGCCGAGATCGCGGCCGAGCTGGACGGTGCACCCCCGCTCTGCGCCGCGCCGGTCGAGCTCGCGCCCGCCGCCCCGGTCGAGGACGAGCCGCCGGCGCCGGTTGCGACGCGCCGGCTCTCGTTCAGCGCCTCGTCGCTCAACGCGTACGCCGAATGCGCGCGCAAGTGGTGGTTCCGCTATGCCTGCGCCGCGGTCGAGGACCGCGGTTCGTCGGCGTCGTTCTACGGGATCGCGTTCCACGCCGCCCTCGAGGACTTCCATCAGACGCACGTGCGCTTCGACGACGCGCGCGCCACGCCGCTGGGCGAGGCGCTCGACCACTGCGTCGTGACCGCTTTCGACCGGCACCGCACGCGCTTCGACGCGCCGGTCGAGTTCGAGCTGCAGAAGCGCCGCGCGCGCCGGACCGCGCGCCGCTATCTGAGCTGGTTGCTCGAGCGCGCGCGCCGCGTCCCGTTCGAAGTGATCGGCTGTGAGACCGAGACCGACGTCGAGCTGGGCGGGTACCGCTTCGTGGGGTACATCGATCGACTCGACCGCGACCTGCGCACCGGCACGGTCACCGTCGTCGACTACAAGACCGGCGCGATCGCGACCAGCGCGCAGGAGTATCTGGCCGAGGTCCGCGCCTTCCGCGAGTTCCAACTGCCGTTCTACTATTGGGCGCGCACGCTGGCCGGCGACGTCGTCAGCCAGCTCGCGCTGATCCCGCTCAAGGACGCGCTGCTCGACGTCGCGCCGATCGAGCTGGAGGTCGTGCGCAGCGCGCGGCCGCCGCGCGCCAGCGTGACGAGCGGCGAGATCGGCGTCGGCGAGCTGGAACGCGCCCGCGAGCGGATGATCGCGCTCGCCGGTGAGCTGTCGGCCGGGACGCTCGCGCGCTTCCCGGCGACCGACGATCCCAACGCGTGCCGCTACTGCGCCTATGCCGAAGCTTGCCGCGAGCGACCGTTCGCGCTCGAGGAGCGCTTCGGACGATGAGCTCGCTGCCGTCCGAAGGCCGGATCGCGAACCTGGCGCTCGAGCGCGCGCTCGCGCTCCCACCCGAGCACGGGCTGATCGTCGTCACCGGACCGCCGGCGAGCGGCAAGACCGAGGCGCTGGTCCGTCGCTTCGGCGCGCTGCTCGCCGTCGACCCGAGCCTGGCCGAGGGGACGATCGTCACCGCCGCGCGCGCCGATGGCGCGCAGGCGCTCGGCGTGCGCATCGCCGCGGCCAGTGGGATCGCGGTCGAGGCGGCGACGCTCGACGTCCTCGCGCTGCGGTTGTTGCGCACGCACCCGCTCGAGACCGGACTCGCGCTCGACCTCGAGTTGGTCGGACCGCTCGAAGCGACCGAGATCTTCGAGCGCGCGGCCGCGCCGCTGTTCTCGGCTGCCTGGAGCGACTGGCTGGGCACCGACGTCGACCCGGAGATCGCCGGCCTGCGCACCCCCGACCGCTTCGCCGACGCCGCGCTGCGGCTGATCCGCAAACTGCGCGACGCCGGTGTCGATCCCGACGCCTTCTTGCACACCGCGCAGCGTGGCGCGACGACGTTCTATGCGAACCCGCCCAACTTGGCCTCGCCGGCGCTGGTCGCCGCGACCAAGGACGAGTACCGCGCCGCGCTCGCGGTCGACACCAACGAGCTCGACCGTCAACGCAAGCGCGAACTGGACCTGGCGAAGATTCTGGCGCGCCTCTATCGCGCGTACGTCGACGAGCTCGTGCGGCACGGCTGCCTGACCGCCGCCGACGCGTTGGTCGAAGCGACGCGGCTGCTCGAGCATCGCCCGGCGATCGTGCGCGCGCTGCGCCGCCGTCTGCGCGTCGCGCTGGTCGACGACGCGCAGGACCTGGGCGCGGCGGCGCTGCGCTTCCTGGCGACGCTCTTCGGCGACGGCCTCGAGGGGGTGACGGCGGCGGGCGATCCGGACGCCGCGACGCAGACCTTCGCCGGCGCGCGGCCCGAGCGCATCTTCGGCCGCGCCACGACCGCGGTCGCGCTCGGCCCCGGGTCGCTGCCGGCGCAGATCGCCGCGGTGGCGCGCGCGGTCATCGACGCCGATCCGGCGCGGCCGGTCCCGCCGGGCGAGGGGGTGCGGGTGCTGCGCGCCGCCGACCGCCGGGCCGCGGCGACCGCGGTCGCCGCGCACGTCGCGGGGTTGGTCGCGGCCGGGACGCCGCCGGGGCGGATCGCCGTCCTGCACCGCACGCTGCGCACGCTGGCGCCCTACGAGGACGCGCTGCTGGCCCACGATCTCCCGCTGGCGTTGGCGGGCGACCCCGCGCTGTTCGAGCGGCCTGACGTCCTCGACGCGCTGGCGCTGCTCTGGACGGCCGTCGACCCGTTCCACCACGTCTGGGTCCTGCGCGCGCTCCAGACGCCGATGCTGCGTCTCTCCGACGCCTCGATCGCGGTCCTGTGCGGCGAGCCGGCCAGCCCGCAGCCACTCCTTTTCGCCCTGCCCGAGTCGGACGAGCCCGGCGACCGGCGCTGGGATCACCGGCGCGACCTGCGCCTGGGGACGAACCTGCTCGGCGGCGAGCGCGACGGCGACCTGAGCGCGACCGCGCGCGAGCGGCTGGCCGGGTTCCGCGCCCGGCGCGCGCGCTGGAGCGGATGGCTGCGCGAGCTCGACGTCGCGACGGCGGCGCGCGCGATCGTCACCGACGGCGGTCTGCTCCTGCCCCGGCCGCACGAGACCGCCGCGCGCGGCCGCTTGCGCGCGACGCTGCTCGACCGCCTGCTGGAGTTGATCGCCGAGTACGCGACGCGCCGCCCCAGCGCCGACCCGGCCGATGCGCTGGAATACTGCGCGCGGCTGGCCACCGAAGCCGACGGCCCGGAACTGCTCGACGAGCGCGCCGACGCGGTCGTCGTCGGCGCCGTCGACCACGTGCTGGCGCGGCGCTTCGATCACGTCGTCGTCGTCGACGCACGCGCCGGCGCGTTCCCACCCTACTACGTCCCCGACGCGTTCCTGTTCAGCCCGACCTACGGGATGATCCCGAAGGAGAGCGCCGGCGACGCCCCGGCGGCCCGGACCGCGAAGTTCACCTGGTACGAGCACCACGCCAAGCCGCGCGCGGCGTACGTGCGCGAGCAGCGGCGGCTGTTCGCCGCCGCACTCGGCCGGGCCGACCGGACCGTCACGATCTCCGCCTTCGGGCGACCGACGCGCGGCGTCGCGGCGCCCGAATTGGCGGCCGAGATCGAGGCGCTCCTGGCGGGGCGGGGTTAGCTGCGGATGCGGACCTCGTCGGCATCGAAGTGATGGCCGGTCCAATGGCCGCGAACGATCACGAACTGACCGGGGGCGATCGTCGCGCCGGTCGGATGGATGACCGTCCCCGGGTGCAGGCGAACCCGCTGGCCGTGCACGACCAACCGGTAGTGTCCGTCGAACGAGTCGACGCGGCCGCGGACGTGGTTGGGGTCCTGCTGCATCATCGCGCCGCCGCCTTGCATCGGCATCGGCTGCGCGACGGCCAAGACGGGGACCGCCAGTACCGAGACGGCCAGGGCCGTCGACATGGCCAAGCCGGCGAGAGTCTGATGAATCATCATAGCTCGCCCCTCTTACCCGCTCGGCCGGGACACCTCTCATGCTGCGGCTCCAAACCCTGAGCGCCGAGGCCTACGTCCGCGAGGTGCTGCCCCACTCGGCGCCGTTGTGGGCGGGGGAGCGGAGCTTCGAGGAGTACACGGCCGAGCTGCGCGCGACCGCCGGCTCCGCCTGGGGCCGGCGCCGGTTCCGCACGCTGGGGCTGTGGGTCGAGGATCGTCTGGTCGCGTCCTGCAAACGTTACGACCGCACGCTGCGCTGCGGCGAGCGGCGCTTCCGGGCCGCCGGCATCGGCGCCGTCTTCACGCCGCCGGCGTTGCGCGGCCGCGGCTACGCGACCGCGTTGCTCGGCGCGCTGCTCGACGCCGAACGCGCCGCCGGCACGGCGCTGGCGTATCTCTTCAGCGACATCGGCCCGCGCTTCTACGAGCACCTGGGCTTCGCGGCGCTGCCGTCGCGCGCGCTCACCCTGCGCGCCGACGCGCTCGGTGGTCAACGCCTCGCGGTCGAAGCGCTCGGCGCGGGCGACGCCGCGTCGATGCGGCGCGTCTTCGACGCGCTCGACGCGCGCCGGCCGTTCGCCTTCGCGCGCACGCCGCTGGAGTGGGAGCGCCTGCGCCTGCGCGACGCGTCGCGCGAGCACGCCGGTCAGCCGTTGCGCTTGGGCGTCCGGCGCGCGCGCACGCTGGTCGCCTACGTGATCGGCCGGCGCATCCCGGCCGCCGATGCCTTCGTTCTCGACGAGTTCGCCTTCGCGCGCGACGAGGACGCGGCCGCGATCGCGCCGCTGCTGCGCGCCGCCGCCGGCGATCTGCGCAAGGTCACCGGCTGGCTCCCACCCGCGCCGGCGCGCGCCGCCTTGCCGCGCGCCGCGGTCCGCGCGCGCCGCGACGCGGTCGCGATGGCGATCCCGCTGGCGCCGGCCTTTCGGGCCGCCTGGCGCGCCGCGCTGCCGCGGCTGCGGGCCGACGGCGCGGATCCGTGCTGGGCCGCCGATCACATATGACCGCTGACGAGGCGAGCCGGCTGCTCGAGGGCGTGTGCGCCGCCGCCCTGCGCGCGGGCGCGGCGATCCGCGCTTTCGAGATGGCCGCTTGCGAGGTGTGGACCAAGGACGACGACTCGCCGCTGACCCAAGCCGACCTCGCCGCCAACGAGCTGCTGCTCGCCGCGCTGGCCGATCTCGATCCGACGACGCCGGTGATCTCCGAGGAGAGCCCGCGCGCCGACGGCCCGGCGCCGGCGCGGTTCTGGTTGGTCGACCCACTCGACGGGACGCGCGAGTTTCTGGCCGGCAACGGCGAGTACACGGTCAACGTCGCGCTGGTCGAAGACGGCCAGCCGATACTGGGCGTCGTCCACGTGCCGACGCGCGGACTGACCTACGCCGCGGCGCGCGGGCGCGGCGCGACGCGGACCGATGCGAGCGGGACCCACGCGATCCAGGTTCGGCGGACGGGACCACTGGTCGTCGTCACCAGCCGCTCACACCCAGGCGAAGCGCTCGCGCCGTTCCTCGCCGCGCTTCCGCCGCACACGACGATCGCGGCCGGCAGCTCGCTCAAACTCGGGCTCGTCGCCGACGGGACCGCGCAGCTCTACCCGCGCTTCGGGACGACCTGCTGGTGGGACGTCGCGGCCGGCCACGCCGTCGCGCACGAAGCCGGCGCGGCCGTCGTGGGGCTGGACGGGACGCCGCTGCGCTACCGCGGTGCGGACGTGCGCAATCCGTCGTTCATCTGCACGGCGTTGCCGGTCGCGCTGATCACAGCAGCCGCAGCTCGCGCGCTGCCTCGTCAGTGAGCGAGGCGACGCGCGTCCCGAGCAGCCGGATCGGCGTCCCGGCGGCCTCGGAGCGCTCCCAGCACCAGCGGGCGGCGGCGTGGATCGCGTCGGCGTCGTCGGTCGCGGCGGCCAACGTCGTCTGGCGCCCAGTCAGGCTGAAATCGGCGCGTTTGATCTTCACGCCGACGGTCGCGCCGCGCAGTCCCTGCGCCTGCAGGTCGCGCGCCAGCTCGTCGGCCTGCGCGCGCAGCACGTCCGCGATGCGCGCCGGGTCGGTCACGTCGTACTCGAAGGTCTCCTCGGTCGAGATCGACTTGCGCTCGCGCGTCGGGTCGACCGGACGGTCGTCGATCCCGCGGGCGAGGTCGCGCAAAAACGGGCCGCCCCGTCCGAACAGCGCGTAGAGCGGCTCGTCGGCGAGCGCGGCGACGTCGCCGATCGTCCGCACGCCGGCCGCCTCCAAGCGCGGCTGCGTCTTGGGACCGACACCCCACAGCCGCCCGACCGGCAACGGCGCGAGAAACGCGGCCTCCGTCCCGGGCGGGATGACGGTCAACCCGTCGGGCTTGTGAAGATCGCAGGCGATCTTGGCGACCATCTTGCCGCGCGCGACGCCGGCACTCACCGTCAGGCCGACTTCGGCGCGCACCTGTGCGCGCACGCGCTCGGCGAGTGCCTGCGCGACGTGGGGCGCGTCGGTCTGCGCGTCGACGTAGGCCTCGTCGAGCGAGAGCCCTTCGACCGCGCGCCCGTCGCCGGCGAAGATCGCGAAGACCGCGCGCGAGGCCTCGCGATAGCGGGTGAACTCCGGCGGCACGACGACGAGCTGCGGGCACAGCTCGCGCGCGCGGTAGAGCGGCATCGCCGAGCGGACGCCGAACGGCCGCGCCTCGTAGGATGCGGTCAGCACGACGGCCCGGCGCGAGGAGCCCGAGATCGCCAACGGCACGCCGCGCAGGCCCGGGTCGTCGCGCTGTGCGACCGACGCGTAGAACGCGTCGAGATCGAAATGGACGATCATTCGGCGATCGTACCGCGCGGAGTTAAGGGACGCCGAGCGCCTCGCGCACGAAGGCGAGCGCGGCCGGGCCGACCTCGACGAACGCGACGGCGAAACCGCCCATCGCCGTCGAGCGCACGATCCGGCTGGCGATCTCGTGGCGGGCGTCCCCACCCTCCAGCACAATCGTCAGCCGGGTCCCTTCGGGGAAGGTCTCGCCGGCGACCAGCAGCAGCCCACTGCGCGAGATGTTGTCGATCGTGCCGTACCGATCGGGACCATCGCCCTGGCGATAGCGCACCGACAGGTTGACCTTGACCCGCTCGTCGCCCCGCCGCTCATCCGACCCGTCCTTCACGCGACCCCCAGCACGTCGCGCACGTAGCGCAGCGTCACCTCTTCGAGGTGCACCAGCGTCAGGCCGACCCGCCCGGTCGGCGCGGTGTGCACGACCTCGCCGACGATGGCGTGCGAGGTTCCATCCGGTCCCTCGAAGGCGATCCGCAGGCGGGTCCCCTCCGGGACCGCTTCCTGGGCGACGAGCAGCAGGCCGCTGCGCGAGATGTTCTCGATGCGCGCGGTGTGTTCGGTGGTCTCGCTGTGCCGGCGATACCGTACCGCGACGTCCACGGGCACGCGTTGCGCGCGCCGCCGGTCGTTCATACCGTTACTCCCTCCGTTAGCGTACGGATCACGGCGAGGTTGCGGGTATCGTCCTCCTCTTCCCCCGGTGTCTCCAGGATCGCGATCTTCCCTTGCACCCCCGGATGCGCGATGATCGCGCGGAACCCTTCGATGCCGATCCGCCCCTCGCCGATGTGCCAGTGGCGGTCGCGGTGGCCGCCCAACTCGATCTGCGTGTCGTTGAAGTGGAACATCGCGACGGTGTCCAGGCCGAGCTCGCGCTCGACCAGCGCGAAGAAACGCTCGACCCCGTCCCGGGTGTCGATCGCGTAGCCGGCCGCCCAGGTGTGTGCGGTGTCCAGGCAGACGCGCAGGTTCGGGTGGCCGATCGCGCGCACGAACGCCCCCAGCTCTTCGATCGTCCCGCCGCACAGCGCTCCGGCGCCGGCACTGTTCTCGAGCACCAGCGCGACCTCGGGCGCGATCCCCGCCAGCGCGTGCTCGAGGGCCGCGACGACGGCCGCGAAGCCGGCGTTGCGGTCGCGCGCGCCGTACGAGCCCAGGTGGGTGTTGACGAACGCGACGCGGCCGGCGGCGGCGACGGCGAGGTCGTTCTCGAGCAGCCGCAGCGAGCCGGTGACGGTCTTGGGATCGTCGCTGGCCAGGTTGATTAGGTACGAGGTATGGATCGCGACCGGCGCGATCCCCGCCGCTTCGCGCGCGTCGGCGAAGCGCTCGAACGCGGGGACGTCGATCGGGCCGACCCGGTACGTCTTCGGGTTGCCGCTGAAGAACTGCAACGTCGTGCAACCGAGTTTGCGGGCGTACGCGACGGCAGCCTCGTGGCCGCCGCCGACCCGCGTGTGCAGGCCGTAGCGCATCACCCGGTTATCGGCGGCGCCCGTAGTCGAACTGTCGCGCGCGCGTCCCGCGCGGCATGAAGCTCTTGGCCCGCCCGCTCGGGGCCATCGCGCGCGAGGGATTGCGCTCGAAGGTGGTGCCGGTCATCAGCACGGCGTCTGACGGGCGCTCGCGCCGGCCGACGCGGCCGATCAACTGCTCGACCTCCGACTCGCCGAAGGCGTCGGAATCGGTGATGACGATCAAATCGGCGGCCGGGATGTCGATCCCGCTACCGATCAGGTTGGTCGCGGCGAGCACGGCCGGTGCCTGGGCGCGGAACTTGTTCATCATCTCGATCCGCGTGCCGACCTCGTTGACCTTCACGCCCTTGCGGCGGTAGCGGCCGCTCTGCTCCAGCGTATCGGCCATGTCGCCGCGCAGTTGTTGCACCGGGATGTCGTAGGTCGCCTCGAGCCGTTCGGCTAAGCGCGGCACGTCGCCGCGCGTGCGCCCGATGACGAAGATGCGCGAGCCGCGCGCGAGGTGCTCGCGGATCAGCGCATCGGCGCGCGAGAGCTGTTCGGCCGGCGGCTCGCCCCAGACGCCCTCGGTCTTGTGGATCTTGGTGGGCAGCACGTCGAACGGCATCTTCTTCATCGAGACGACGCGCTTGAGCGCGCCGATCCGTTCGAGGAAACGCCGCAACTCGTCCGGCGTCGCGGAGGCGAAGATCATCGGGCAGTCGAGGTCCTCGAGCAGCCGCAGGTGCTCGCGCTCGTCGAAGGCGTTGACGTCGTCGACGATCAGCAGCGCGCTGCGGTCGATCAGGTCCCAGTAACGGTCGATGGTCAGCATCATCGCCGAGCCGACGATGATGTGGACCGTCCCGGCGGCCAGACCGGCTTCGACCTCGCGCCGTTCGCCCGGCGAAGCGCCACCGTGGATCTGCCCGACGCCGATCCCGGTCCCGGCGAGCCGATCGGTCAGGTAGGTGACGTGCTGGCGGATCAGATCGCGCGTCGGCGCGAGGATCACGCAGTACCCGCCGTCGGTGGCGAGTACGGTGTCGACCGCGACGCGCATCAGGACCTCGGTCTTCCCCGAGCCGGTCGGCGCCTTGAGCAGAAACTCGAAGTCGCCCGCGTCGAGGCCTTCGGCGATGGTCAGGACGGCCTTGCGCTGATCCTCGGTCAACCGAAACGTTTCGTCCGGCTGGATCAGGTCGTGGGCCAGCGCGACGCGCTGACAATTGCGGTCGATCGCCGCCCACAGGGCGGCGGGATCGATGACGGGTGCGGTCATACCGCTGATGGCTGGGGCTCCGTTTCTTCAGGTGTGTCGGCTGGGTCGGATCGAGTGGACGGTTGGTTCGAGACCGACCGGCCGCGCGCGGACGCCGTCAGGGTCGGGATCGGCAACACCAACTCGACCGGCGCGGTGGCGTCCAGGTCGACCTGGGGCAGATCGTCGAGCCGGTTGAGTCCGAACGCTTCGAGAAACTCCGGCGTCGTCTTGTAGAGCATCGGGCGTCCCGGAGTATCCTTCCGCCCGGACTCGACCAGGAAACGCCGGTCGACCAGCGTCGCGATGACCGAGTCGGCCGAGACGCCGCGGATCTCTTCGATCTCACCCTTGGTGCAGGGCTGGGTGTAGGCCACGATCGCCAGCGTCTCGAGCGCGGCCGGCGAGAGGTTGGTCTTGGGCGGCAGCAGGTAGGCCTCGACCGACTCGCGCGCCGCCGGGTTGCTGGCGAAGCGGTAGCCGCCGGCGATCTCGCGCAGCACGATCCCGCGGTGCTCGAACTCTTGGTCGATCTGCTGCAGTGCGACGCTCACCGCGGACTCCTCGGCACCGGTCAGCTTGGCGAGTTGCTTGATCGAGAGCGATTCGGACGCGACGAACAGCAGCGCTTCGCAATCGCGCCGCAGCGTGCCGGTGTCGACGAGTTCAGGCTGCATGATCGGCTTCGGGGACGGGCAGCAGCGCGATGTCGGCGAACGCTTCGTCCTGCGCGATGCGGATGCGCTCGCGGCGGACCAGCTCGAGGATCGCCAAGAAGGTCACGATGACCGCGACCCGGTCGAGCCCCGCGCAGAGTGTGAAGAACGAGCTGCGTCCGGTCCGGCGCACGGCGCGCGCGACGACGTCCATCTGCTCGGCCAGCGAGACGCGTTCGCGCACGATCGTGCGCTTCTCCGGCTTCGCGGCGCGCAACGCCGCCGCCAGCGCGCCGGCCAACTTCGCCGGGTCGATCGCGTAGCGCTGCACGAACGCGGCCGTCGGGTCGCCGCCCTCGCTGCGCACGTAGTACGCCGCCGCCTCGGCCGCCCGCGCGCGCAGCTCCTGGCCGGCGTCACGATAGCGTGAGTAGATGATCAGCCGCTCGCGCAGCCGCGCTTCGACGGCCTCAGCCGATTCCTCGGGATCACCGGCCAGCTCGACCGGGATCGGCGGCAGCAACGCCTTCGACTTGAGGAACACCAGCGTCGCGGCGACGACCAAGTAGTCGGCCGCGAGCTCGACGTCGAGCGACTCCATCGCGTGCACGTACGCCAGGTACTGATCGGCGACCAGGGCCAGCGGAACGGTCGCGATGTCGAGTTGGCGCTCCTTGACGAGGTTCAGCAACAGGTCGAGCGGTCCATCGAACACGTCGAGCGAGACGTGCAAGGCCCGTTCCTCGACCACGGGGGTCGCCTGCAAATTACGCGCTCGTGTCCCTCACCGCTGAGACGGCGGCGACGGTCTCCAGCTCGAAGAGGCCGGCACCGTCCTGCTCCAGCCACTCGAGTCCCAGGTCGACCAGGCGCTTCTCATTGATGTATTTGAGCGCTTTTTTGGCCGCCTTGATGTCGAACCAGCGCGCCTCGTCGACCTCGTGGTCGTGGTTCGCCGTGTCGCCCGAGCGATAGCGCATCAGGTAGAAGTGGACGTCCTTCTTGTGCTTGGTCCGGTTCAGGAAGAACCAGTAGTGAATGTCCGAAAGCTTGGTCAGGATCTCAGCCCAACAGCCGGTCTCTTCGCGGACCTCGCGCAGGGCAGCCTGTTCGTGCGTCTCCTTCGGCTCGACGTGGCCCTTGGGCAGCGACCAAACGCGAGGCTCGCCCCGCCCGATCAGCAGTGCTTCCAAGTTCCCTGGGCCCTGCCGTAGGACGAGCCCACCCGCCGAGACCTCGTATTTGATCCGCATCATCGCTTCCAGACAGATCCAGCCCGACGTGCCGGGCTGGTATTTTTAGTATAGCGTGCCGACCCAAGAAGGACGCCAGTCCCCGGGCTCAGGGAAGTGGCGGAAGTTGGATCCAGCGCAAGCCGGCCCGGAGCTCGCTCGCTCCGGTGACCGACCCAGTATCGGTGTCGGCCGGGGCGCTCGTGGCGGAGGCCGCTGCCGGCGCGTTCGTCGGCGCGCCCGGGGCCGCCCGCAGCGAGGTGTTCCGTGGCCGTGGCGGGGCGTAGGCGAGCTGGGTCGGCGCCGGCCGCGCGGTCCGGACGGGTGCGGCGGCGAGCGTGCGCGCCGGAACCGGTGGCCGCCGGCGCGCCGGCGGCCCGCCACGTCGCACGAGGTGCGCCGCCAACCGTGGGGTCGCGCGCGGACACCGCGGCGTCGCCACGGCCAGGCGCGCCAGCAGGTGCGTAGCTGTCGGCCGCCCGGCGGCCCGCTCCGGTGGCGGGCCGGTCCAGGCCGCCTGGAGCGGCGGCTCGGAGCGGGCCGGTGGGACGGCCAGGACGGCGGCGGCAACGATCGCCAGCGTCAGGCCCGCGCTCAGCGCCAGCCCGACGGCGCGCAGCCGGGCCGAGACGGTGACGGCCGGCCGCAACAGCCGCTCGATCCGGATCGCCGCGTGCGAACGGCGGCCCCACAGCGCCGGCGCGGCCGAGTCAGGGGCGCGGCCGGTGGCCAGGCGCAAGAGGCACGCGGCGTAGCGGCGTGGGCCGGCGGCGGCGGCGGCTTCATCGTCGCTGGCCAGCTCCCGCTCCAGGTCGAGCGCGCGGCCGACCACCCACAGCCCCGGCAGCCACCAGGCCGCTCGCTGCAGCCCACTCTGCAAGGCCTTCGCCCAGTCGTCATACCGCCGCAGATGCGCGCACTCGTGGCGCAGGACCGCGCGCCACTCCGCGTCATCGACCCGGCCGCGAAAGCCGTCGGGGACGACGATCGCCGGGTGGAAGTAGCCGATCGCGGTCGGGCTGGCGACCCGGCTGGAGACGCCGATCGGCGCGCCGCGAACGGCGCTGGTCCCGACCCGCACCGCCCGCTGCTTGATGCGGCGCAGCCGTACGATGTCCAGACCCAGCTCGAGCAGCAGGACGATGGCGATCAGGGCGGCGGCCCCGGCCAGCGGCACCACCAGCGGTTCCGGGAGGCCCGCGGCGGCCGGCGCGGCGTGTGCCGGCGGCCGAATGCCGGCCGCCAGCCAGACCAGCGGCCCGACGGCGAGGTTCAGCGCGAAGGCCGCGGTCAGGAAGCGATAGCGGACCGCCGCCCGGCTGAAGCTGCGCGCGGTCGCCAGCGCGAGCCCGGCCAGCGGCAAACTCGCCAGCGCCCACGCCAGCGCCGCGGTTCCGAGCGCGGCCGGCCCGCTCACGACCGCTCCTCGAGCAGCGTCCGCAGGCGGCGCTCCTCGTCGGGGCTCAAGCGCTCGGAGTCGAGTAGGTTGAGCATCAGCGCGCGCGCCGAGCCGCCGAAGAAGGTCGTCACGACATTCTCCAGCACGCTGCGCCGGGCCGCATCGCGCTCGACCCGCGGCCGATAGACGTTGGCCTTGCCACGCACGGTGTGGCGCACGTAGCCCTTCCGTTCGAGGATCGTCAGCGTCGAGAGCACCGTCGTGTAGGCGATCGGCCGATCGTCGAGCCGCGCGTGGACGGCGGCCACGGTCGCGCTGCCGAGCGCCCACAGGATGTCCATGAGACGATACTCCGCCTCGGTGAGCGTCGGCGAGGCACGCCTGGCCATGCGCGGGAGTACGACGCGGCCCGCTCCTTCTCCGGCCGCGGCCGGCGCTTACGCCTGCGCGAGCCAGTCTTCGACGCGCCGGTCGAGGACGTCGAGCGGAACCGAGCCCGCGCCGAGCACGACGGCGTGGTAGTCGCGCAGATCGAAGCGCGCGCCGAGCCGCTCGCGCGCGCGGTCGCGCAGCGCGAGCAACTCGAGCTGACCGATCTTGTACGCCAGCGCTTGACCGGGATCGGTGATGTAGCGGTCGATCTCGTTCTCGACGTCGAGTCGCGTCTTCGCCGCGTTGGCCAAGAAGTAGTCGATCGCGCGTTCGCGCGTCCAGCCGAAGGCGTGCATCCCGGTGTCGACGACCAGCCGTACCGCGCGCCACATCTCGTAGCTGAGCGCACCCAGCGTCGTCTTCGGGTCGTCATAGACGCCGATCGCCGCGCCGAGCGATTCGGCGTAGAGCCCCCAGCCTTCGGAATACCCGACGTAGTAACCGGCGCGCCGGAAATCGGGCAGCGTCCCCAGCTCGGCCTGCAGCGCGAACTGCAGGTGGTGCCCGGGGACCGACTCGTGCAGGGTGAGGACCGGCATCTCGTAGATCGGGCGCTGCTCGGGCCGGTACAGGTTGACGCAGTAGCTCCCGGCGCGCGAGCCGTCGAGCGCGCCGGGCTGGTAATAAGCGGTCGTCGTGTCGGGCGCGAACGCCGCCGGGATCGGGACCACCCCGTACGGCTCGCGCGGCAGGACGCGGAAGAATCGCACCAGCTCGGGATCGATGCGCTTGGCCAGCGCGCGATACGCGGTCAGCAGCGACTCCGCCGTGGCGTGGTAATTGGCCGGATCGGCGCGCATCTGCCGGAAGACGTCCTCGAGCCCGCCGGCATAGCCGGTCTTCGGCGCGACCTCTTCCATCGCGGCGCGGATGCGCGCGACCTCGCGCAAGCCCAGCGCGTGGACCGCTTGCGGATCGACCGGCTTGGTCACGTTGACGCGCGCCAAGTAGGCGTAGAGCGCCGCGCCGTTGGGCACCGGCGCGAGCCCGACGGCGGCCGGTGCCGCCGGCAGGTAGACCTCGGTCAGGAAGGCGCGCAGGCGGCTCAGCGCGGGGAGCACGCCGCCGGCGATCGCCGTGCGGGCGCGCTCGCGCAACGGCGCGATCTCGGCTGCCGGGATGCCCACCGGCACGCGCGTGTACGGTGCGAAGAACGGATGCTGCTCGGGCGCGACCAGCAGACGGTCGATCTGCGCCGGGACGCGCTGCATGACGACCTGCGGCCAGAGCATCTTCGCCGCGACCGCGGCGCGCAACACAACGATCGTGGCGTCGACCTTCGCCGGCCACCGTTCGACGCGCGTCGTCCAAGCGGCGTAGTCGGCCGGCGTCGCGAACGGCAGCACGTCGACCAGCGCGACGTCGGTCTGCACGCCGCCGCGCTGGTTCAGCGCGAACAGCTCGGTGTGCAGCTCGTAACCCTGCAGCGCGTCGCGCAGCCGCTCGGCGTAGAGCGTGCGGTTGAGCGCGCCGGTGGCGGAGAGCGTCGCCGGGTCGATCGCCTCGAGCTGCGCGAGCACCGTGCGCCGGTGCGCCGCCTCGTCGGCCGCCGCGGCTGCCGACGGATCGTCCCACGCAGCGTCCCCGCTGCGGTCGCCCTCGTACGAGGCCGCCTCGGGGTGACGCCGGTGGTAGTCCACCCAATCGCGCGCGAGCAGCGCGTCGAGTGAGGCGTCGCCGGGCGCCGCCGGCGCCGAGTCGGCCGCGAGCGCCGCTCCGCCGCCGCCCAACGCGAACGCGCCGCAGGCGAGCCCTGCGCCCTGTAAGACGGTGGCGCGCTTCACGTGGTGGCGCTCGCGGCCGGGCGCCAGCGCAGATCGGGTTGACGCGCGGCGCGCGTCTCGTCGACCCGCCCGACCGGCGTCGTCACCGGCGCGTCGAACAGCGCTTGCGGATCGGTCCTCGCCTGCGCGAGGATCTCGCGGAACGCGGCGATGAACCCGTCGAGCGTCTCTTTCGACTCGGTCTCGGTCGGTTCGATCATCAAGCACTCGGGAACGATCAGCGGGAAGTAGATCGTCGGCGCGTGGTAGCCGCGGTCGAGCAGCGCTTTGGCCAGGTCGAGCGCGCGCACCCCGGTCTCACGTTTGAGCGACTGCGCCGACGCCACGAACTCGTGGCGGTTGATCTCGTCGTAGGGGATGTCGATCGCGTCGCGCAAGCCGACCCGCAGGTAGTTCGCGTTGAGCACCGCGAGCTGCGAGACGCGGGTCAGTCCCTCGGCGCCGTTGGCATAGCAGTACGCGAGCGCGCGGACCATGTGCGCGAAGTTCGACCAGAACGAGCGCATCGGTCCGACCGAACGCGGCCGGTCGAAGTCGAGCGCGAAGGTCAGCTCGGCCGTCTCCCGCCAGCCCGGCGCCTCGACGGGCCGGCCGTCGGCGTCGCTCGCGCGCACGACCGGCGTCGGGAGGTAGTCGAGCAGGTGCGCCGCGACGCCGACCGGGCCGGCGCCCGCGCCGCCGCCGCCGTGCGGGATCGAGAACGTCTTGTGCAGGTTGAGGTGCATGAGGTCGAAACCCATGTCGCCCGGGCGCGCGTTGCCCATCAGGGCGTTAGCGTTCGCGCCGTCGTAGTACATCAGCCCGCCGGCGGCGTGCACCACGTCGGAGACGTCGTGGATGCGCGGCTCGAACAAGCCGAGCGTGTTCGGGTTGGTCATCATGCAGACCGCGGTCTGCGGACCGACGACCTTGGCCAGCTCGGCCGGATCGACCCGGCCGTGCGCGTCGCTCTTGAGCGAGAGCACCGTGAAGCCGACCATCGCGGCCGAAGCGGGGTTCGTCCCGTGCGCGGTGTCGGGGACGACGACGACGGTGCGCTCGGTCTCGCCGCGCGCGCGGAAGTACGCCTTCGCGATCAACAGCGCGGTCAGCTCGGCGTGCGCGCCGGCGGCCGGGTTGAGCGAGAACGCCGCCATCCCGAACAGCGACGCCAGCGCCCGCTCGAGCTCCCACATCACCGCCAGCGCCCCTTGCGCCGCGTGGTCGGGGGCGAACGGGTGCAGGTCGCGCAGCGCCGGGACGTTGGCCATCGCGTCGTTGATGCGCGGGTTGTACTTCATCGTGCACGACCCGAGCGGATAGAAGTTCGAGTCGATCCCGAACGTCTTGTGCGAGAGGCGGGTGAAGTGGCGCACGACGTCGAGCTCGCTGTTGTCGGGGAGCGGCAACCCCTCGCGCAGCGCCTCGCGCGGCAGCAGCCCCTCGAGCGCCGGACCGTCAGGCAGGTAGCGGTTCGCGCGGCCGGGCTGCCCGGTCTCGAAGATCAGCGGCGTCTCAGACGTGGACTGCGGCACGAACCCGGATCTCCGAGAGGGCGGTGACGAGACGGTCGACGTCGGCGCTCGACGTCAGCTCGGTCGCGGTGACGAGGATGCAGTCCTCGAGCGCGGGATAGAAGCGGCCCAGGTCGAGGCCGCCGAGGATGCCGCGGCGCTCGAGCGCGGCGAGCACATCGGCGGCGCGGCCGGGGACACGCAGCGCGAACTCGTTGAAGGTCGGTGCGGTGAAGCGCGCGGCGAAGCCCGACAGCGCGCCCGCCTTCGCGCGCAGCTCCTGCGTGCGTGCGACGTTGAGCGCGGCGCAGTCGCGCAGCCCGCTCGCGCCCATCGCGGCGAGGTAGATCGTCGCGCACAGCGCGCAGTGCGCCTGGTTGGTGCAGATGTTCGAGGTCGCCTTCTCGCGGCGGATGTGCTGCTCGCGCGCCTGCAGCGTCAGCACGTACGCGATGCGGCCGGCGCCGTCGACGGTCTTGCCGACCAGCCGGCCCGGGATGCGGCGCAGGTGCGCGTTCGTCGCGGCGATGAAGCCGACGTGCGGGCCGCCGTAGGCGACCGCGTTGCCGAACGATTGCGCTTCGCCGACGCAGATCTGCGCGCCCCACGAAGCCGGCGCGGCGAGCGCCGCCAGCGAGAGCGCCTCGGCGACGACCGCGATCGGGACCACGCCGGCGGCCGCGATGCGCGCGCCCACGCCGGCGGGCAGCGCGTCGATCGCACCGAAGACGTTGGGCGACTGCACGACGACCGCGGCGTAGCGCCTCGCGGCGAGCGCGTCGTCGAGCCCGGCGAGGTCGGTCCGTCCGTCGGCCGCGTACGGCAGCTCCTCGATCGCGAGATCGAGCCCTTCGGCGTAGGTGCGCAGCACCGCACGATAGTTCGGATGGACGGCCGACGAGATCAGCACCGCCTTGCGGCCGGTCGCGTTGACCGCCATGATCACGCCCTCGGCGAGCGCGGTCGCGCCGTCGTAGACCGAGGCGTTGGCGACGTCCAGGCCGGTCAGCAGCGCGACGTAGGTCTGCCACTCGTAGATCGCCTGCAGGTAGCCCTGCGAGACCTCGGCCTGATAGGGCGTGTAGGAGGTCAGGAACTCGCCCCGCATCGCCAGTGCCGCGACGACCGGCGGAATGTAATGGCGGTAGGCGCCGGCGCCCAGGAAGCTGACGTATCGCGGTGCCGTCGTCCGCTCGGCGAAAGCTGCGAAGCGCGCGGCGATCTCGATCTCGCTGAGCTGGGGGGTGAGGTGCAGAGGCTCGCGCAGCGCGACGGCGTCGGGGACGCGGACGAGTTCGTCCAGCGACCCGACCCCGACCACGCGCAGCATCGCCTCGATGTCCGAGGGAGTGTGCGGCGTGTAGATGGGAAGGGCTCCGGGCCCGCGGACGGGCCGATGGGAAAGGGGTACCGGCGGGACTTCCTCGGCCCGCGCGGCTACGCCTCGGAGATCAGCCGCTCGTATTGGGCCGCGGTCATCAACTCGTCCCGTTGGCCCACGTCGGCGAGCTTCACCTTGAACAGCCAGCCCACGCCGTACGGCTCGCGGTTCACCAGCGCCGGATCGCCGTCGATGGCATCGTTGATCCCGATCACCTCGCCGCCGACCGGCGTGAAGATGTCGGAGACGGCTTTGACCGACTCGATCACCCCGATGTTCGCGAACTGCGCGAGCGTCACGCCGACCCGCGGTAACTCGACGTAGACGATGTCGCCCAACGAGGACTGCGCGTAGTCGGTGATCCCCACTGTCGCCACGTCACCCTCGAGCGCGACCCATTCGTGTTCTTTGCTGTAGAGGAGCTCTGCCGGTACGCCTGCCATGTCGCTCCTCCTAGTGTCTGGGCTCGGCCCAGACCTGCCGCTGCGCGCTCACGTTTTTGGGCGCTGGTAGAACGGCAGCTCGACGACCCGGGCCGCGTGGCGCGCGCCGCGCACTTCGACCTCGAGCACCGTCCCCACCGAACCCGCCGAGGGGTCGACCAGCGCGGTCGCGATGTTCTTGCCGACCGACGGCCCGATCGAACCGCTGCGGATCGTCCCGACCCGCGCGTCGTTCGCGTAGACGGGATAGCCGCTGCGGGCGGGGACGGGACCGTCCATCACCAGGCCGACGATGCGTGGGTAGTCGCCGGCGTCGCGCTGCGCGAGCAGCGCGTCCTTGCCGCGGAAGGCCGGCTTCTGGAACTTGACCACCCAGCCCAGCCCCGCTTGCAGCGGCGTGATCTCCTCGGTCAGTTCGTTGCCGTACAGCGGCATCGCGGCTTCGAGCCGCAACACGTCACGCGCGCCCAGCCCGCACGGCGCCAGGCCCTGCGCGCGATGTTCAGCGAGCAGCAGATCCCACACACCGGTCGCATCCTCGCCGGGGAGGAACAGCTCGAAGCCGTCCTCGCCGGTGTAGCCCGTGCGCGCCACGAGCACCGGGTCGGCCAATCCGCGCACGTGCGTTTCGACGCAACCGTAGTAGTGCAGGCCGGCCAGGTCCGCCTCCACGACACGCTGCAGCATCGCCAGCGAGCGCGGTCCCTGAATCGCGATCAGCGCGCGCTCGCCGTGCAGGTTCTCCAGGACGACGTCGCCGTACGCCTCATCCTGCAGGTACTCCCACATCGCGGCGGCGTTCGACGCGTTGACCACCAGCAGCCAGCGCCGCGCGTCGATGCGGTAGAAGATCACGTCGTCGTGCGCGCCACCCTGGGCGTTGGTGAAGATCGTGTAGCGCGCGTGACCGGGTCCGAGCGTCGCGAGCGTGTTGCAGGTCAGCGTATCGGCCCAGGCCGCCACGTCGCCGCCGCGCAACGAGAACTGCCCCATGTGCGAGAGGTCGAACAGCCCGGCGCGCTGGCGGACGGCCTCGTGCTCGGCCAGGATGCCGGCGTACTGGACCGGCATCTCGAAACCGCCGAATGGCATCATCCGCGCGCCCAGCGCGAGGTGCGCCTCGTAGAGGGCGGTGCGGCGCAGCGCTCCCGAGCCGTCGGCCGTCATTCGCTGGGGATGCGCCCAGCGCGGCGCGGCGTCCTCTGGGCGCCGAATCGGGTGAGTGCGGCGGCAGCGAGTGCGCCACCGAGCGCACCGCACACGACGTCGAACGCGTTCCAGGCCAGGCCCTCCGTCGAGCCTTCGTACGCTTGGGCGACCTCGATCGCGGCGGAATAGACCGCGCCCAGCACGATGCTGGCCCACCACAGTCGCGCACGCGACGGACGCAACGCGCACATCCAGGCACCACAGACGAGCGCGAAGGCGACCACGCTGTACAGCTTGCGCAGGACGACGTGCAGCGAGATCCCGAGCGGGTCCCCGATTCGCGCCGCCTCGTCACCGAAGAGCAGGGTGGCGAGGTGTGGCGGCGAGGTGGCACGGTAGACCGCGTACGCCGTCGCGCTCCAGAAAAACGCGACCGCGAGTGCGGTCGCCGCGACGAACCACAACGCGCGCCGCAAGCGGCGACCGCTCAACGCCATGTGGGCGTTCTGCTCGCCCGCGCGTCACCTTGGCACCTGCTCGAGCACCGGCCGTCCCTTCGGTTTCCTGCTAAGCAAGATAAGCATTGGCTTGACACGAGTTTAA